>Ga0308156_1000254_pt1 | contig 144743 bp, 130 predicted proteins | sample PhyAR2_FD_201041 | JGI IMG/M metagenome (GOLD analysis project Ga0308156, IMG submission 201041) | Phyllosphere microbial communities from UC Gill Tract Community Farm, Albany, California, United States - DLSL A.R2 | ecosystem: Host-associated > Plants > Phyllosphere > Unclassified | place...
AGGCAGTCGGGAATCATACATTTATCAGTAAGCTCACAAAAGAAGCTTCAGTTTTAAAAAAATCAAAATCAAAAATTCAACAACAAATTGATAAAATTTTAAAAATTATCGCAATAGGAATTATTCCTATTTCAATTCTTGTTTTGCTGAACCAGTTCGTCTTTTCGTCATTAAACTTGTCAGTGATTCCTCAAAGAAAGATGGCGATTGTTGGAACAGCAACAACTATTACAAGTTTAATTCCTGAAGGATTAGTCTTGCTTACATCAGTTGCTTTGGCCTTAGGTGTCATTAAACTTTCACAAATGGATGTTTTGACTCAAGAATTATCAGCAATTGAAACATTGGCTAGGGTTGACGTTTTATGTTTAGATAAAACGGGAACAATTACCGAAGGACAAATGAATGTTGAAAATGTTCTATACTATAATGATAAAGCTGAAACAAATGATATCATTTCATATATTATCTCCTTAGATAAAGAACAAAATTCCTCAATGGAGGCTTTGACAAAATATTTTACTAGTGGTCAACAAAATACCTTTGAATTAGTTTCATATCAACCTTTTAGCTCAGAAACTAAATATCAATCTGTAGAAATTAAAAATAAAGGTAATTATATTTTAGGAGCTTTTGATTTAGTAGCAAAAGATGTCACTCCTAAACAAAAAGCTGATATTGAGGAAGCCTTGGAAAAAGGTTATAGAATTCTCGCTCTCTCTCATAATGTTTTGGGAGAAAAAAGCCAACTTCTTTGTCTTATTTTCTTAAAAGATAGACCTAAAAAAGAAGCTAAAAAAATATTAGAATACTTTGAAAAACAAGGGACTCAGATTAAAATTATTTCGGGTGACCATCCAAAAACGGTCTCACTTATTGCAAAAGAGGTCGGTTTAGAAGCGGATTATATTGGTCTATCAGAACTTCCTGAAAGTGAAAAAGAACTACAGGAAGTGGTAGAAGAAAAGACAATATTCGGTCGCATAACTCCAGAAAGAAAACGTGATATCATTGCTGCCTTACAAGCAAATGGTCATACTGTGGGAATGATTGGAGATGGAATTAATGATATTCTTGCCCTTAAGAAATCAGATTGTCCAATCGCCTTAGGAAGCGGTAATGAAGCTACAAAGTCAGTTGCTCAATTTATTCTATTGAAAAATGATTTCTCTGTTCTTCCAAATATTCTCAAAGAGGGAAGAAAGGTAATTAATAATATTACACGTGTCGCTAGTATGAATCTTCTAAGAGTGATATACATCTTTACCTTAACAGTTCTATTGTTAATTACTCGTCATCTCTTCCCATTAGAATCAATAAATTTAATGATGATGGGTATCTTTACCGTCGGAATTCCTAGTGCTCTACTTGTGCTAGAAAAAGATGAAAAAAGAAATGAAGATGATATTCTCCAAAAAATTAGAGACAACGCTCTACCTACGGGAATCATTATTGGGATTGCTATATTTGTAATGTTCAGCTTGGCCTATAAATTCCCAATCTATACGACATTTACTGATGGACACTTTGTGACTCATTATAAGGAGTTTATCAGTGATGTAACTTTGGTTATTGGTAGTGTTCAACTCTTTTCACTCTATCTCTTATGCCGTCCGTTAAGCCGCTTTAGAGCTATTGTTATTGTCGGAATGACAGCACTCTTTTATGGAACTTACTTTATTTCACCAGTAACTAAATTTTTAGGAATTGCACCTTTCAAAAGTTTCAGATTTGTTATACCAACAATTATCTGTATCTTAATGATTCTTATGGTTAGAGCTTTATTCTCTAAAAATATAAAAAGAAAAACAAAGAAAATTGCGATACTTCTTGTAGGTTTAGCCTTAATCAGTGGATTCTCATTTACCAAATTAAGACAGTATAATGCAAAAGCAGCGATTGAAAGACCTCAATATAAGAAGATATTAGTAGATAATTGGGAAAGATCTCAGGTTAATAAAGAAAATGTAAACGAGAGATAAGCATAAAAAAAAGACACCATCCTTTTTGGAGGTGTCTTTTTTTTATTCCGATGAATGGGCTACTATTTTTCACCAATTGCTTTTATAAATCGTGTGGCAATCTCAAAAGGTCTGGTTATTGCTCCCCCGATAACCATGGCATCAACACCAATATCATAAACGCGTTTGGCTTGTTCTGGACTATGAATTCTTCCCTCTGCAATGACTGGAATCTTCTCCTCAACTAGTTTTTCAAGTAAGGCAAAATCAGGTTCATTTTGTTTTGGACTTTCATCTGTGTAACCACTAAGCGTTGTACCAACAAAATCTACCCCAGCTTCATATGCATTTTTACATTCTTCAAAGGTTGAACAATCTGCCATCAAAAGTTGGTTTGGATATTTTTCTTTGATTGATTTGATAAATTCATTAATAGTTAGGCCATCATAACGTTCTCTAGAGGTACAATCCAAGGCGATGACTTCACAAGAAGTGGCTACTAACTCATCTATTTCTTTCATGGTAGCAGTAATAAAAGGTTTTTGTGGTGGATAATCTCTTTTAATAATACCAATTATTGGTAAATCAACTATTTCCTGAATTTCTTTAATATCTCTTACAGAATTTGCCCTAATTCCAACGGCTCCCGCTTGCGCAGCTGCTTTAGCCATCAAAGGCATGATACCACCTTCTTCAGAATATAAAGCTTCACCAGGTAAAGCCTGACAGGATACAATAATACCATTTTTTACTTTGTCTAAAAATACTTCTTTATTCATTCTACGATTTGCCTCCAATAAAAATTAAAGTGGAGATATTCTCCAACAACGAATATAGCATGCGCTTACATTTTTGTCAAATGACATAAATTTTTAATTGCTTTTTTTAAAATATAGTAAGAAAATGATAAATATTTAAGTTTTTCGGAATCTTATGCTATGATATTTATTGAATAAAAATGAAAAAGGAGTATTTTCTCAATGGCAAAATCAAAAAAGGAAATTGAAAAAATTGTTTTAGAACAGACTAATTTTGTTCCCTACAATGAAAAAGGACAAGAAATTTATATTACTTTGAAAGCCAAAAAAAATGGTAAAAAAAATTTAAAGCACAATGAAAAATTTGCTAAAAGTGCAGAATTTGATAAATTAGTAAAACTTTTTGGAGAAAATAAAGTGAAACTCATTCATGCAAGTGCTCAACGTAGAATAGAGATTTTGCGTTAATGTAAATTCATAATAAAGACTACACTTTCTTTATTAGATAAATTAGAACTACTTACCTTGTGAGTGGCTTTTTTATTGTCGAAAAATATTTGACTACACTTTTAACTATATTTTAGGTGAAAGAATTAGGGAATTATGGAGTATATTTTTTCAAAAATTTAAATACTATTCATTTATAGGAACCAAATGATAATATGTGTTATAATATGGACATGACAAATTTCAAGAAAAACGATATATTTGAAGCAGAAGTACTTGACTTAACACATGAAGGACAAGGGGTTGTTAAAATCGACTCCTTCCCTTTCTTTGTGGATAATGCTTTACCTGGGGAACGTATCAAAATGCATGTGCTTAAGGTTGGGAAATCTTTTGGATTTGGGCGTGTGGATGAATTTATAAGTCAGAGTAAACATCGTGTTACTCAGCTTAACCTTGATTATTTGCGCACCGGAATCGCAGATTTTGGTCATCTATCTTATGATGAACAAGTGAAATTTAAACATAAGCAAGTAGTAGATATTTTGAGAAAAACAGCTGGTAAATCTGATTATCCAGTTTTACCAGTAGTTGAAGCAATTAAAACAATTAATTATCGAAATAAAGCACAAATTCCTGTCCAAATGGTTGACGGGCTTTTAACTACAGGATTTTATCGAAAGAATTCTCATACTTTGATTCCTGTGGAAGATTTTTATATTCAACATCCTGAGATTGATGCTGTGGTTCTTTTTTTGCGCGATGAGTTTCGAAAGATTAATTTACAAGCTTATGATGAGAAAACAAGAAAAGGTTGGTTGCGAAATATTGTTGTCCGTCGAGCATTTCACACGGGTGAAATGATGATTACTTTAGTCGTTACAAGTAAAAAACTTCCAGAAAAGGTTGAACTTGTGATTGATCATTTGGTTGAACGTTTTACAAATATAAAATCTGTTCAATTAAATATTAATTCTGGAACAGGTTCATTTATTTTAGGAAAAGAATTTATTTTATTATACGGCAAAGATTTCATCACAGATTTGATGCTAGATAAAACTTATCAAATTTCGGCTCCTGCCTTTTATCAAGTTAACACACCTCAAGCTGAAAAGCTTTATGAAACTGCCTATGACTTTGCGGGTCTAAAACCAGGTGATGTTGTTATTGATGCATACTCTGGAATTGGAACAATTGGAATTAGTATGGCTGATAGAGTTGCAAAAGTCTATGGTATGGAAGTTGTTCCAGCAGCCGTTGAAAATGCTAAACGTAATGCTCAATTAAATGAACTTGAAAATACACATTATGAGGTTGGAACTGCTGAAAAAATCATGCCTAAATGGCTTTCAGAAGGAATAAAACCCGATGTCATTTTTGTTGATCCACCAAGAAAAGGGTTGGATGAAGGCTTTATTAAAGCAGCAGCAATGATGAATCCTCGACGTATTGTTTATATTTCTTGTAATCCAGCAACTTTTGCTCGTGATGTTGTTCGCTTTGAAGCTGAGGGTTATTTGTTGGATAAAGTTCAACCAGTTGACTTATTCCCACAAACGCATCATATTGAATTAGTTGCTAGTTTTAATAAAAAATAAAAGAGGATAATAAATCCTATTCATAGAAAGAAAATCATGATTCGCATAACACAAATCAAAATTTCAATTGATGAACCTGTCAGTAAGGTTAAAAGTCTTGTTTTGAAAAAACTAAGACTACAAGAATCTGACTTATTGGATTATCGAATTTACAAAGAATCAATTGATGCAAGACATAGAGGCGAAATTGATTTTATCTATACTGTTGATATTAAACTTAAAGATGAAGCAAGAATTCTGTCTAAAAAAATAAAAAATGTTTCTTTGGCACCTGAATTAGATTATGTCAATCCAGTTATAGGAAATAAAAAAATGCTTCATCGGCCTGTAGTCATTGGATTTGGTCCCGCAGGAATGTTTGCGGCTTTATTATTGGCTCAAAATGGTTATCGGCCAATTGTTCTTGAAAGAGGCCAAGCTGTTGACGAGCGCGTAAAATCAATTGATAAGTTTTGGCTTGAAGGAAAACTTAATCCAAAATCGAATGTTCAATTTGGTGAAGGTGGAGCAGGAACTTTTTCTGACGGTAAATTAACGAGTCGTGTTCGTGATTTGCGTGGTCGTAAGGTTTTGGAGGAATTTGTACAAGCTGGTGCCCCAGAAGATATTCTTTATAAGGCACATCCTCATGTCGGAACCGACTTACTTCGTGATATTGTTAAAAATATCCGAAAACAAATTATTGAGTTGGGCGGAGAAGTTCATTTTGATGCTCAAGTTGAAGAATTTTTAATTGAAGATGAACAATTACAGGCTGTAAAACTTGCTGACGGAAATATTATTAAAACAAATCAGGCTATTTTAGCCATTGGTCATTCGGCACGTGATACTTTCTCAGAACTTTATGATAAAGGGGTAACGATTACAGCTAAACCCTTTGCTGTTGGAGTCAGAATTGAACATCCCCAATCTTTAATCAATAAAGCACAATATAAAGAATTTGCTGACCATCCGCGTCTTGGAGCAGCAGAATATCGCTTAACTTATAAGGCATCATCAGGGCGTGGCGTTTATACTTTCTGTATGTGTCCAGGAGGATTGGTTGTCCCAGCTGCATCAGAAGAAGGTGGCCTTGTGACTAATGGGATGTCTGAACATGCTAGAGACCAAAAAAATGCAAATTCTGGACTTTTAGTCCAAGTTTTTCCAGAAGATTTCCCAACTGACCATCCACTTGCTGGAGTAGAGTTCCAAAAGGAATTAGAACATAAAGCCTTTGAATTAGGTGGTTCTAATTATCAAGCACCAGCTCAACTTGTTGGAGACTTTCTTGATGGAAAAGCCTCTAAAGCAATGGGAACAGTTGAACCTAGTTATGCTTTAGGAGTCAAACCAACTAATCTTGAATCGCTATTCCCAGACTATGTTACACAATCTATGCGTGAAGCGATTATTGGATTAGATAAAAAAATGCATGGCTTTGCACTCTCTGATGCTGTAATGACAGGGGTTGAATCTCGTTCATCTTCGCCGGTCAGAATTAATCGTGATGAAGAAAATTATCAATCTTTTTCGACAAAAGGAATCTATCCTTCAGGTGAAGGGGCTGGTTTTGCTGGCGGAATTGTCTCAGCCGGTATTGACGGTTTAAAATGTGCTGAGAGCATGATTACAGAATTCGCTAAACCTTTGATGGAGGACTAAAATGGCTCAAAAGACTCATGATTACGAAAGAGAATCTGAAGACTTTTATGACCATATTGCGAGTCGTTTTGATCATAGTTTTGATGGATTTTTAGCCAGTTTTTTCAAGAGATTTATTATAAAACGTTTAAAAGTTGAAAAAAATTCAAGAATCTTAGATGTTGGTTGTGCTAATGGAAATCTTTTGGCAATGTTAAATCGAAAAGAGAAAATTTTTGGAAGTGGCTTAGATATTTCGTCAGAAATGATAAAGATTGCTCAAGTTAAGCATCCTAATTTTACTTTTAAGCAAGGTTCTGCTCAAAAAATTCCCTTTGAGGATGCTAATTTTGATTTGATTATTTGTTCAGCGAGTTTTCATCATTTTCCTTTACCTGAGCTTTTTTTAGCGGAGGCTAAACGACTACTGGTACCAGAGGGTAAATTGGTCATCGCTGAGATTCATATTCCATTTATTACAAAAGCCTATAATTGGCGACTTAATAAATTTTCAACAGAAGGAGATGTAAAAGTCTATCAGCCAAAAGAACTGACAAGAATTTTTAATCACAACGGTTGGAAAATTACTGACAAAAAGTTTTTTTTACAGATTCAATATTATGAACTAGAAAAAAATTACTGACAGAACACTAAATGACTTTGAACAATATCTGTCAGTAATTCTAAAAAAAGAATTAGGAAAAAAATATGGAAAAAGAACAACACCGAGGTTTCAAAGCCTCTTGGTTTTTCAAGTGGTTTATTAATAATAAAGTAGTTGCAGCTTTAGCAATCGTCCTTCTCTTATTGCTGAATATTCTCTTACTCAATAAAGTTGGATTTATTTTTAAACCTGTAGGAGAATTTATAACGGTTATCTCGCTACCCGTTATTTTGGCAGCTGTATTTTATTATCTTCTTAACCCAATTGTTGATTTTTTGGAAAAGAAAAGAGTCCCACGAGTTGTTACGATTATTGTTCTTTTCTTAATAATTGCAGCTTTGATTGCTTGGGGCTTAATTGTTGCTATTCCTAATATCATCAGTGGAGTAGATAATTTTGCTTCGTCAGTCCCTCACTATGTAAATACTGCTCAAAAAGAGATTAATGCTTTAGCAAAAAATCCGCATTTTGAACAATTTCGACCACAAGTTGACCAGTTTGCTAAGTCAATTGGTAATCAATTGATTGATTGGTCAAAAGCTTTCTCTGTTAATGCTGTTACGACTCTTTCACATCTCATCAGTAAAACAACAAGTATCTTAATTTCATTAATTGTATTCCCATTTGTTCTTTTTTACTTATTGAGAGATGGTCAAAGATTAAATGGATTTGTCACTCATTTATTGCCAAATGATTGGCGTAAAGAAACTTCAAAAGTTTTGCACGAAATTAATAGTCAGCTTTCAAATTATGTCCGTGGCCAAGTTTTGGTCGCAATTGCGGTTGCTATCATGTTTATGATTGGTTTACCTATTATTGGTTTGCGTTATGCAGTTGCTTTAGCAATCACCGCTGGATTTTTGAATTTAGTTCCATTTTTAGGCTCATTTTTAGCTGCTATCCCAATGGTAATTGTTGGTTTAGCAATTGGTGGCCCTTTGATGCTTGTAAAAGTAATCATTGTCCTTATTATTGAGCAAACACTTGAAGGAAGATTTATTTCTCCTTTAGTTCTTGGAAAACAAATGTCAATTCATCCAATTACAATATTATTTGTTTTACTGACAGCAGGTCAAATTCTGGGTGTCTGGGGAGTATTACTTGCTATCCCATTCTATGCAACTTTGAAAGTTATTATTGTCCATGTTTACGAATGGTATCGTGAAATTTCAGTTCTTTATCGTGAAGAAACGGCTACAGAAGAAGCAAATGAGTAATTAATAGAATAAAAAATAAGGAGAAAAATGTCTTATTCAGAAGATACAATTGATTTCTTACATCAGGGAGATCTGATTGGAATGCAAAATTCACTTGCTAAAGCATTAAAAAATGATAATAGTGAAATGTTGGCTGACCTAGCCGAATATTTGCAAATGATGGGTTTCATTGATGAAAGTCAAAAAATTTATGACCAAATCATGTCAGAAGATCCGGAAACAACTGATTATCTGATTAACTTAGCAGAAATTGCAGAAGATAACGGTAATTTGGATGAAGCTTTAAATTACCTTTATCAAATCCCGGTGAATGATGAAAATTATATTGCTGCTTTAGTCAAAATTGCTGACCTATATCAATTTGAAGGTGATTTTGAAACAGCAATTTCTAAGTTAGAAGAAGCAAGAGAATTATCGGATTCTCCTCTGATTACTTTTGCTTTGGCTGAGTCCTACTTTGAACAAGGTGATTATTCAGCTGCCATTACCGAATATGCAAAACTTTCAGAACGCAAAATTTTACATGAAACAAAAATTTCTATTTATCAAAGAATTGGTGACTCTTATGCCCAATTAGGTAATTTTGAGAATGCCATATCATTTCTTGAAAAATCACTTGAATTTGATGAAAAACCGGAAACCTTGTATAAAATTGCTCTTCTTTATGGGGAAACTCATAATGAAACAAGAGCCATTGCTAATTTCAAACGGTTAGAAAAAATGGATGTTGAATTTTTGAACTATGAATTAGCCTATGCCCAAACCCTAGAAGCTAATCAAGAATTTGAAGCTGCACTAGAAATGGCAAAGAAAGGGATGAAAAAAAATCCTAATGCCGTTCCTCTCTTACACTTCGCTTCAAAAATTAGTTTCAAACTTAAGGACAAAGCTGCAGCAGAACGTTATCTCATGGATGCTTTAAATTTACCAGAATTACATGACGAAACAGTCTTTTTGCTTGCTAATTTATACTTTAACGAAGAAGATTTTGAAGCTGTCATTAATCTTGAAGAGCTTTTAGAAGATGAACATTTATTAGCTAAATGGCTTTTTGCAGGAGCACATAAAGCTTTGGAAAATGATTCTGAAGCGGCTGCTTTGTATGAAGAACTCATTCAAACCAATCTGTCAGAGAATCCAGAGTTTTTAGAAGACTATATTGATTTTCTTAAAGAAATTGGTCAAATTTCTAAAACAGAACCAATTATTGAACAATATTTGGAACTTGTTCCAGATGATGAAAATATGAGAAATTTACTGACAGACTTAAAAAATAATTACTGACAAAGCTGTCAGTAATTATTTTTTATTGTAAGCTAGAAAATTCACAAACTTGCGTCAAAATAATTGTAAAAGGTTCTATTATCTGATAAAATGATTGTGAAGTAATCCAAGAGATTATGAAATATGAATTAGAACAAATAGAGGTAAAATAAAAAATGTCTGAGAAACAATTTGGGGCGAACTTGGTTGTCGATAGTTTGATTAACCATAAAGTGAAGTATGTATTTGGGATTCCAGGAGCAAAAATTGACCGGGTTTTTGATTTATTAGAAAATGAAGAAGGCCCTCAAATGGTCGTGACTCGTCATGAGCAAGGAGCTGCTTTCATGGCTCAAGCTGTTGGTCGTTTGACTGGCGAACCTGGTGTAGTAGTTGTTACGAGTGGGCCTGGTGTATCAAACCTTGCGACTCCGCTTTTGACCGCGACATCAGAAGGTGATGCTATTTTGGCTATCGGTGGACAAGTTAAAAGAAGTGACCGTCTTAAACGTGCGCACCAATCAATGGATAATGCTGGAATGATGCAATCAGCAACAAAATATTCAGCAGAAGTTCTTGACCCTGACACACTTTCTGAATCAATTGCCAACGCTTATCGTATTGCAAAATCAGGACATCCAGGTGCAACTTTCTTATCAATCCCCCAAGATGTAACGGATGCCGAAGTATCAATCAAAGCCATTCAACCACTTTCAGACCCTAAAATGGGGAATGCCTCTATTGATGACATTAATTATTTAGCACAAGCAATTAAAAATGCTGTATTGCCAGTAATTTTGGTTGGAGCTGGTGCTTCAGATGCTAAAGTCGCTTCATCATTGCGTAATCTATTGACTCATGTTAATATTCCTGTCGTTGAAACATTCCAAGGTGCAGGGGTTATTTCACATGATTTAGAACATACTTTTTATGGACGTATCGGACTTTTCCGCAATCAACCAGGAGATATGCTTTTGAAGCGTTCTGACCTTGTTATTGCTGTTGGTTACGACCCAATTGAATATGAAGCTCGTAACTGGAATGCAGAAATTGATAGTCGAATTATCGTTATTGATAATGCCATTGCTGAAATTGATACTTACTACCAACCAGAGCGTGAATTAATTGGTGATATCGCAGCAACATTGGATAATCTTTTACCGGCTGTTCGTGGCTACAAAATTCCAAAAGGAACAAAAGATTATCTCGATGGGCTTCATGAAGTTGCTGAGCAACACGAATTTGATACTGAAAATACTGAAGAAGGTAGAATGCACCCTCTTGATTTGGTCAGCACTTTCCAAGAAATCGTCAAAGATGATGAAACAGTAACCGTTGACGTAGGTTCACTCTACATTTGGATGGCACGTCATTTCAAATCATACGAACCACGTCATCTCCTCTTCTCAAACGGAATGCAAACACTTGGAGTTGCACTTCCTTGGGCAATTACAGCCGCATTGTTGCGCCCAGGTAAAAAAGTTTATTCACACTCTGGTGATGGAGGTTTCCTTTTCACAGGGCAAGAATTGGAAACAGCTGTACGTTTGAATCTTCCAATCGTTCAAATTATCTGGAATGACGGCCATTATGATATGGTTAAATTCCAAGAAGAAATGAAATATGGTCGTTCAGCAGCCGTTGATTTTGGCTATGTTGATTACGTAAAATATGCTGAAGCAATGGGAGCAAAAGGTTACCGTGCACACAGCAAAGAAGAACTTGCTGAAATTCTTAAATCAATCCCAGATACTACTGGACCGGTTGTAATTGACGTTCCTTTGGACTATTCTGATAACATTAAATTAGCAGAAAAATTATTGCCTGAAGAGTTTTATTGATTACAATCAAGCAATTTGTGGCATAACAAAATAAAAGAAGAAGCCCTTGAACACCTAAGCGTTCAGGGCCTTTTTTTGTGAAATAAATTAGATGAAATTTACAATGAGTTTTGTGAAACTAGCTTCTAGTTTGTGAAAAATTGCCTATAATTGCCGAATAAAATACCCATTTACCACTCCAAGAGGATGCTTCAAATTAGCCAAATACCCGTTTTAGAGGATGCGTAAAAACAACAAAAGAGGATGAGTATAGAACGATAAAACTTTTTTATGATAGGTTGAGAGAATTGAATATAAAATATAATAAGTAGAAGGCAGCAATTGCAAATCAAATTATAAATCATCAGGTTATACAATGGTTGTGCTCTTAACAACCCCCTTATACAAAAAATAACTAGAGATTGTAAAACAAAAATAGAAATAATATTACCTTAAAGTCCTTGATATGTGGGCTTTTTTCATACTGTTTATTTTTTGTAAAATTATTGGACAAATACTTTGTTTTACACCTATACTTTTGTATTTGAGCAATAATAAGCAATGAAAATCAAAATAGGGCACTTTTTTTGGCATTTTTTGTTTACCCTCTATCATATTTTGAATTTACTATAATGAAATAGTAATGGAAGACAGTGGTGTTCATCTATTATCTAAAAAAATAATGTTATAATAATATTTTTTTGTATATAAATGATTCATCTTTAGTTTATCATTATTATATTCATGTAGAATTAGACAAATTTCTTTATTTGGTAGTATAATAAGCACCGCCCGTAACACGTCAAAAAGTAGAACGCTTAAAACACATTATTACTGCATTAAAGCCGCTCAAAATGAGCGGTTTTAAAATAGTTAAGTTAAAAAATCATTGTTTTGTTATAAAAAATACATTTAGTTCTTAAATCTATAATAAAAAGTCCTCTTTTGATATTGTGAATAGGGCTTTTTTCTTTGTATAAAAAGCAATATAACTTTTGCATGTAGAGAAGTTTCAAAAAAATAATGCACTCCCAGTGTAATATGCGATTGTTAGCAACAAAAATTCTTATGATTGATAAATACTTTAAAAATTAGGATAGAAGCAATACCGAACACGAACTAATAATCCTAAAAGAGGAAATTTAATCATCTTTTGTTATTGATTTGAGTAGGTGAAGCAACAATTTAAGCAACCTGAATACATGAAGTATAATTTTTAATTGTGTTCAACCACGATAAATTACTTAAGTCACATAATGAATTTAAAAAAAGTGAAAAATAAATATATATTTTAAAATATTTAATATAAATATTTGACATTTTTTAAATGGAAGCGTATAACTTAGAATGTAGGTTACAAATAAAAGTTATTAGGAAAGAAGAAAAATGGTTGATTTTAATAAAGTTTTAGATTTACACGAATTACACACAGGTGTATTGGATATTCAAGCAGACATTGATGTCAAAAAGCCAAGTGATCTGGCTGAGGCTTATACACCGGGTGTTGCCGAACTTTCAAAATTAATTCAGAGTGACCCAGAAGCTAAACGCAAATACACAATGAGCGGAAAACTGGTGGCCGTTGTGACTGATGGAACAGCTGTTCTTGGTCTTGGAAATATGGGGCCTGCTGGTGGACTCCCTATCGTTGAGGGGAAAGCCCTTCTGTACAAGGAATTAGCTGGTGTCGATGCAGTACCGATTGCTGTGGAACAAATCGGTGCTGAAAAAATCATCGAAACAATTAAAAATATTTCGGAATCTTTTGCTGGTATTCACTTGGAAGATATCTCAGCTCCTCAATGTTTTGAAATTGAGGAACGACTTTCTAAAGATTTGAATATTCCAGTTTATCATGATGACCAAACTGGGACAGCTATCGTTGTCTTAGCAGGTTTGATGAATGCAGCCAAGTTAGTTAATAAGAAATTGGAAGACTTGAAGATTGTCATCAATGGTGTTGGTGCAGCTGGTGTTGCGACCGGGCGATTATTTGCTGAGGTTGGCATTAAAAATGTGACCTTGATTGATATTGAAGGAAAAGTTAACGATAAGGTGAAATCTTATAATCGTTATCAGTTGGAATTGGCTAAACGCTTTAATCAAGTAGCTGGCACGACTTTGGATGAAGTGATTGACGGTCAAGATGTCTTTATTGGTTTGTCAGATGCCAAAGTTTTGACTGGGACACAAGTTGAACGCATGGCAAAAGATGCAATTATCTTTGCTTTAGCAAATCCAGTGCCAGAAATCTTACCAGAAGAAGCGCTCAAGCATGGAGCTGCAGTTGTTGCAACAGGCTCAAATCAATGGCCAAATCAAGTCAATAATGTTTTGGTGTTCCCTGGCTTGTTTAAAGGTTTATTGAGTGCGAATGTTCAGCACGTAGATTACAAGTTGCAAGCTAATATTGCCACAGCCATTGCTGATGTCATTAAAAATCCAGATCGGAATCACATTGTTCCTGGGGTATTTGATGCAGGAGTTGTAGAAAGTGTCTCAAAAGCGGTAAAAGATTCAGCAAAATAAAAAAACTTTTATCGTAGTAAGCTATGGTTACAAAATTTATATAATAAAGGAGAAGACGAATGGATGTCTTTTGGACTTCAGTACAATCTGTACTGATGATTGTAATTATTATTGGGATTGGCTATGTTGCCAACTCTGCTGGCTGGTTTAACGACAAGTTTTCTGGAGCCTTGTCAAAAATTATTATGCGAGTCGCGCTGCCTATGTCAATATTTAATGCTATGATTAATAACTTTAAACCAGCAAGTTTTTCAAAGCTTGGAGCGGGAGTTATTTATGTATTTTTAGCCATTATGATTGGCTATGTGTTGGCTTGGCTGTTAGTAAAAGTATTAAAAGTTCCTAAAGGTCGTCGAGGTTTGATGATTACGGGGATTAATTTTGCTAACACAGTTTTCATCGGAATGCCTTTAAATGTTGCCTTGTTTGGTAGCTTATCACAACCTTACGTTTTGGTCTACTACATTGTTAATACTGCACTCTTGTGGACTTTCGGGGTTTGGATTATTGCTTCAGATGACCCAACTGGTAAAGCAGATGCTAAAATGGACTGGTCACATTTACTTCCTGTTCCATTGTGGGGGTTTATCATTGCTATTCCATTTGTCTTCATCACACCTTTGCTGAATTTTTATAACCATTTACCATTTTTGTCTGGTGCGACACTCGGTTACAAATATGATCCAATTGCTCATGTAGCAACACAGGTTTATACTTACGGTACAAGTGGAGTGATTCCGGCTGTTGGAGCTTTGGTTACACCTCTGTCTTTGTTCTATATTGGTATTATGCTTTCAAACTATGGTTTGAAGCAAATGAGAGTTGATTTTCATACGATTGTGGTTTTGGCAGGAAGATTTATCATTTCGCCAATTGTTATGGTTATCATTGTCTTGATTGGTACAAAAGTTGCTGGTATTCATCTTGATCATGTTTTCTCAAGTACTTTGATTATCCAATCTGCAACACCAACTTTTGCGGTTATGCCAATTTTAGCTACTGAATATCATGGTGATGTCAAGTTTGCAACCAATATTGTTGCGGTTGCATCGGTACTCTTTGTCGTTGTTATTCCAGTTATCATGATTTTAGAGTCTTTATAACAGAAAAAAGAGGCTTAAATGCCTCTTTCTATGTTACAACTCTGCAAGGATACGTTCTGCTATTGATTCTGATATAATCAACTCTGTGAAGAATTTACCACGTAGTGCGCCCAAGGTGGCTTGAGTTTTAAATTTACTTTTGACAACCCCGACGCGTTTAGGGGTTTGAAAAATTGTTTTCATATCTACACCGAAAACGCAATCATTTTCTGGCGTAACTAGAATATTTCCGTTAATATCATAGGGCCTGCCATATGCCATCCCGGCAATGGCACCCAGATTAATGTCTGGAAAAATTTCATTTGTATGTTGTTCCCAAATTGGAATCGAATTTACTGATGCAAGAGTTCCGAGACCACTGAAAATCAAATCCATTCTTTTAGCAGTTATGAATGCTGGCTGAGAGGCAATTTCTTCTGTCATGCCTTTTCGAACAGCAGGATCAGTGATATAAAGCGGCCCTGATAAAGTGACATATTGAGCCGAAAATTGTTTGGCAGCTTTTTCAACCATCCGCATAGAGCCTGCGGCGGAATGATATTTACGATTTTCGCCCATCATCTGTGTAAATACAAGGTCAGAATGTTCTTGGGGAGTGAAATGGTCAATTATTCTAAATATCGTCTCTCCCCAAACAGTACCTACGGTTTGGGAATTCAATATATGGGATTCGATGCGTTTGGCGGCAAATTTAATGAGTGACTCGCTGTTCCCGTCTTCGACATCTTTAATGATGTAAATCTGTGGGATATCAAAAAGGGTTTTGAATTGTTTTTCTAACTCGAATGAACGTTCAATAGGTGAGGAAATGGTAATCGTCACGATTCCTTCCTTTCTAGCGTCTTCGAGATATTTGTTGACCAAATAGCGACTAAGATGATATTTCTCGGAAAGCTCACTGAGGCTTAATTGTAAAAAATAAAAATCTTGTGCCAAATTGGCGAGAAGTTCATGATTATTCATAAAGTAATTATAGCATTTTAAATATTAAAAAGGAGTTTAAAAATTTAAAAAATGGAAAAAGTTGAAGATTTATTTTTAAAAATGTTAATTCATCGGAAAGAATGGGATAAATTTTTGACGGGTTTGCATTTGAATGTTTCAAATAGCTCTGAAATTGAAACGATTGATGAGACGGTGGCAATTTTTGCGAAAAATGGTGAAGTTTTGGCGACGGGTTCTATTGCTGGTAATGTGATAAAATACGTGGCGACTTGCACTAAGGGCGAACAATCTGCCGGTGAGCGTTTTAATAAAATTATTACAGAGTTAATGAATCGGCTGGCGCAAAAAGGAATTTATCATGTCTTTGTTTTTACAAAGCCCATGTATGCTAAGAGCTTTGGTTATCTTGGTTTTAAGGAATTGGCGCGGGCTGAGCAAGGTGTTTTGTTGGAAAAAGGTCGTCCCAACATTACAGATTTTCTGTCATCGCTGACAGAAAAAAAATTGGTGCCCGCTGGTGCGAAAAAAATCGCGGCAGTGGTCATGAATGCTAATCCATTTACGCTGGGGCATTGTTATTTGGTGGAACAAGCAGCGGCGGAAAATGATTTTGTTTATGTCTTTGTGGTCAGCACTGACCGGTCACTTTTTCGGGCTGATGAGCGTTTGGACTTGGTCAAAAAGGGTCTGTCAGCGCTGACAAATGTGTCAGTGGTTTCTGGCGGTGATTATTTGGTTAGTTTTGCGACTTTTCCGGCTTATTTTATCCAGTCGGATGAAGAAGTTATGGATTTTCAAACGCAGATTGACGCGCGGATTTTTAAGAATTGGTTTGTGGAGGCTTTGGGTATTACGGCGCGGTATTTGGGTGCTGAACCATTTTCTAAGACGACGAGCATTTACAATCAACAGTTGACAGAAGTTTTGTCAGACGTCATTGATGTGAAAATTATTGAGCGAAAAAAAGCTGATGATAATGAAGAAATCATTTCAGCGACAGCGGTTAGAGCGGCGATTGCCACTAACCAACTTGAAAAAATAAGAAATTTTGTGCCTGAAACGACATTTGAATTTATTGAGCAACACTTGCAAGAGCTGCAAGCGAGAATTAAGGGAGGACAAAAAACAAATGGAAATTAAACAACACGCGCTGGCGGGGACTTTGGAGTCTTCAGATGTGCAAATCATGATTGCGCCAGCCAATAACGGCATTTCGATTGATTTGATTTCGGATGTGAAAAAACAGTTTGGTAAGCAAATCGAGGCTACGGTGCGTCAAGTTTTGGCAGCTTATGCCATTGAAAATGCGGACGTCCAAGTCATTGACAAAGGGGCTTTGGATTTGGTGATTAAGGCCAGAGCGATTGCGGCAGTGGAACGTGCGATTGAAGCTAAAGATTTGAATTGGGAGGTCTTGTAAAATGGCAGTAGCAGAACGTTTACGTCGGACAATGATGTTTGTGCCTGGGAATAACCCAGCCATGATTAAGGATGCAGGAATTTTTGAGGCTGACTCGATTATGTTTGACTTGGAAGATGCAGTTTCTTTGGCAGAAAAAGATGCGGCGCGTGTTTTGGTCTATGAGGCGGTCAAAAATATTGATTTTGGTGGGGCTGAATTGGTCGTGCGAATCAATGGTTTGGACACGCCATTTTGGCAAAAAGATGTGCGGGCCATGGTGAAAGCCGGTATCGAAGTCATCCGTGCACCAAAAGTTGAAACAGCAGCTATGATGGAAGAGCTGGAAGTCGAAATCGAAAAAGCTGAAAAAGAATTTGGCATCGAAGTCGGCACCACGCACGTCATGGCAGCACTTGAGTCTGCTCTTGGCGTCATGAATGCGCTGGAAATCGCGCGCTCATGTCCTGAACGCATGATGGGCATTGCCCTGTCTGGTATGGACTACCGCGTGGACATGAAAACCAAGTCTTATCCTGATGAAGGCGAACTTTACTTTGCGCGAAATATGGTCTTGCACGCTGCTCGTGCGGCTGGTGTGGCTGCATTTGACACGGTCTTTGGCAATGTTGATGATGAAGAAGGCTTTGTCAAGGGTGTTGAGCTGATTCATCAGCTTGGCTTTGACGGTAAATCAGTCATCAATCCTCGTCAAATTCCTCTGGTCAACAAAGTTTATGCGCCAACGAAGAAAGAAGTCGTTCATGCGCAACAAGTCATGGAGGCCATTGAAGAGGCTAAACAAAAGGGTTCTGGCGTCATTTCATTGAATGGTCAAATGGTTGACCGTCCAATCGTGTTGCAAGCTGAACGTGTGTTGATGTTGGCTAAAGCCGCAAATGTGTTAGATGAGGGAGGAAATTACATTGAAAAATAAAGTGAACCGTGAATTGCCAGATGAAATTTTGAAAACTACAGGTTACAAACCTTTTGAGTCAGTCGAAGTCAAGGACCTTGTGATTGAGCGCGTGAGTGCTAAAGTCCGTCAGTCTGTTAAACCAAATAAATTGGTAGATTCGCTGGAAGAAGTGGTTTTGAAAACTGTTAAAGATGGTATGACCATTTCATTCCACCACCATTTCCGCGAAGGCGACTATGTTTTTAATAAAGTCATGCGCATTATCATTGACCACGGCTTTAAAGATTTGAGGATCGCTCCGTCTTCTTTGACCAATGTCATGAATGATATTTTGGTTGAGGCTATTGAAAAAGGTGTCGTGACAAACATTACTTCATCTGGGATGCGTGGAACTTTGGGCGATGTCGTTTCTCACGGCGCTTTGAAAAATCCTGTTATTTTCCGTTCACATGGTGGTCGTGCGCGTGCTATTGAAACTGGTGAAATTCATATTGACGTGGCTTTCTTGGGTACTCCAAATGCTGACGAAATGGGTAATGCCAACGGCATGGACGGTAAAGCACCATTTGGATCATTGGGTTATGCTTTGATGGATGCTCAATATGCTGACACTGTTGTTGCCATTACTGACAGCCTTGTCAGCTATCCTAATACTCCTGCCTCAATCAAACAAACGCAAGTCGATTACGTGGTTAAGATTGATGCGGTCGGTAATCCTGATAAAATCGGAGCTGGTGCGACTCGTTTCACCAAAGACCCTAAAGAATTGAAAATTGCCTCTATGGTTAATGATGTTATTGTGAATTCGCCTTATTTCAAAAACGGCTTTTCATTCCAAACTGGTACAGGTGGGGCTGCGCTTGCGGTTACTCGTTTCTTGCGCCAATCTATGATTGACCACAATGTCAAGGCCACATTTGGTTTGGGGGGTATTACTAAGCCAATGGTTGATTTGCTGGAAGAAGGCTTGGTTGACAAGCTCATGGACGTGCAAGACTTCGACGGTGGCTCTGCTCAATCCATGCACCTCAACAAAAATCAACAAGAAATCGACGCCTCTTGGTACGCTGACCCTGCCAACAAAGGCGCCATGGTCGATAAGCTTGACGTGGTTATCTTGTCTGCCTTGGAAATTGACACCAAGTTCAACGTTAACGTTATGTCTGGTTCTGACGGTGTCATTCGTGGCGCTATCGGTGGTCACCAAGACGCTGGGACAGCTAAATTGACGATTATTTCTGCACCTTTGGTGCGTGGTCGGATTGCGACAGTTGTGCCTGATGTGACGACGGTTATCACGCCTGGTGATTCGATTGACGTTTTGGTCACTGAAATCGGGATAGCTATCAATCCTAAGCGGACAGATTTGCTTGATAAATTGAGCAATATTCCTGGTCTGCCAGTTTACACCATTGAAGAATTGCAAAAAATTGCTGAGGAAAAATTGGGCAAGCCAGAACCGCTGGAATTTACCGACAAGGTGGTTGCCTTAATCGAATACCGTGACGGCAGCTTGCTTGATATCATTCGTGAAGTTAAAGATTGATTTTGATAGAATGGATATTGAATCATCAATATCTTTTCTTTTGTGAAAGGGGGAGTCATGGATATTTTTGAAGGGGGTCAGGCCATTAGCCTGGCGGAAATTTTGGACAATCGGTACTGGCGCGTGCAAATGCAAAATGAGCTGATGACGGAGTTTCCTGAGAGTACGGTTGTGTCTGTCAAGCTGAATGTGCCTGGTTGGGTAAAAAATTCGCTTGTTTTGAAAGAAGTTTTTGAGACTAGTTGGTCTGAGATTACTACGACAGCCCTGTCCGTAAAAAAATTTGCTGACAGAAAGACGGGACCTGAGGGATTTTTGGTTTTTGACGGTGATTTGAAAATGATAAAGACGATTATGATTGATTTTGAAGAGCATCATCCACTGGGGCGCTTGTTTGATTTGGACGTGATGAATTTGAGCGAATCTGGCAAGCAGTTGTCGCGTACCAGCCTTGGTTTTCCTTTGCGCAAGTGCTTTGTCTGTGGCCGGGCAGCGAAGGAATGCGCACGTGAAGGGCGTCATTCGGCGGCAGAGATAATCGATGTAATGAATAGGATTGTAGGAAATGCAGAATAAAATTGTGGACGCGGCTCTAAAGGCAATGCTTTATGAAGTAACAGTTAACCCTAAACCTGGATTGGTGGATCCCGTAACTAACGGTTCACATCACGATATGAATGTGTTCACATTTATTGATAGTACATTGAGTCTAAGAAGTTATTTCGAAGCTGTTGTCAAATGCGGTAAGGATTTTTCCGGAGAAAATCTTCAAGAATTATTCCTTAAAATAAGACCCTTAGGTTTGGAAGCAGAAAAGAATATGTTTAATGCTACACATCAGGTAAATACACATAAAGGTGTGATATTTTCTTTGGGCATCTTGGCAACAGCAGCAAGTTATACGGAGAGTAACAGTACTTTATCAACTGAAAATATTGTTGCAGTAGTAAAAGCAATGCTTCTTGATTTAACTAAAAACGATTTTAGAAGTCTTGCAGAAAAAAGTAAATTAACAGCAGGTGAAAAACAATATATAAAGTATGGGTTTACTGGAATACGAGGGGAGGCAGAAGCAGGTTTTCCTACCGTAGTGAATATTGCACTACCATTCTTAAGAAAAACGAATGGAGAAATAAGTCAGCGCTTACTGGATACCTTGATGGTAATTTTGGTAAATTTAGAAGATTCTAATCTAATAAAACGTGCAGGAAATGCAGACATACTTATTGAGGTTAAAAAGAAAGTGCAGCAGTATTTTGAGTGTTTGGATAAAAAGAAATTTTTAAGGCAATTTGATAAAGATTTTACAGATCGAAATCTGAGTATTGGTGGGTCAGCTGATTTACTAATTTTAACTATTTTTTTAGGTTTATTAGAAAACATACTCTGACAGAATTTCATTGATAATTAATTTCAAAATTTTTTTGGAATATAGATCAGACACAGTTATCCCACGGATGATTTCAGATGATATCTTGCTAATCCTAATTTCCCCTTTGTATATCCAAGAGAGGTGGAATGAATCACAAGAGGTGAGAAGGCAGTTCAGACTGGGGAGCCACTCTCCTCAAGTACGCTTTCTAAGGTTAGGAATATTTTAAAACAAATTTTTGGATTTGGAGTGATTAATGAAATTTTAGAAGCCTCACCTATGCAATATCTGAATTTGAAAGTGCCTAAAGAGCGTCTTGAGATGACTTATGAAAAAAAGCGATTCAAGTTTTTAGAGGGGGAAGAAATTGACTGGATGCTTGAGGTGCTTTATGAGATAACCACTCGTGAGAATTCAAGAGTTGAATTTTATTTTGACTCTGCAGTCTTCCTATTGTATACAGGGTTAAGAATTGGTGAATTAGGGGCTTTAACTGTAGATGATGTTGATTTTTAAAATAATTGTGTATATGTTCGAAAAAATTTGACTTCACAAGGCCTAAAAAAGGAAGAATTCCAGACAGGTGGAACAAAAACTTTAAGTTCTAACAGAACAGTTGTGTTAAACCCAATCTGCATGGAAATTATCAAAAGGCAGATACAAAAAAATCAAGAGCGACAAGAATATGTTAAAATCATGATGCTTGATAAAGATTCAAGTTACTGGTATCCTCTTAGAGGCTTTATCTTTACGGATTATCTTTTCCAAAATCATATGGGAACACCGATTACACCTAATTTATTTACGGGATTTTTCAATAATAAAACTTCTCGTAAGGGAGGGAGTATTGATGATATGATTAGGGAACGTTATCCAAAGTTTACTAAGCACATAACTTCCCACGTTTTTCGCTATACGCATATTTCAATGCTTGCGGAACGCGGCTGGCAGTTGAAAGAAATCATGGACAGGGTTTTGGTCATAAAGGTTCTAAAACGAAACTTGAAATCTATCAGCAAGTGACTAAGGATATGCGGAAAAATGAAGAAGAGGATTTGAAAAAAATCACGATTGGTTCACAATTTTTAGAAGATTAATTTAAAGGCTTTGCCAAATTTTTGGCAAAGCCTTTTTTATTTTTAAAATATTATATTATTTAGGAAAAATATGGAAGCAAAGGAAGGTAGATTATGGTTGAAAAAAATGAAATTATAAAATCTGGAGAGATAGTTATTTCTAATCCAATTGGTGGCAAACTGGTTATGAAAAGAATATCAACCTCCAAAAAAGGAATGAAATTCAAAGAAGTATTTGCTTCGGAAGCTTCTTTGATTGCTGGAAATTTAACTCAAGGTAGCTTGCAGATAGCAAATCAAGCTATGTCTGTTGCTCAAATATTTAAACAAGCACCCAATGGGCTATTTACTGCAACGGTTGATCCAGCAAAATTATCTAAATTTAAAAATGGAACATTTACTACCATGGTTCACGGTGGAGAAAAAAAGCTTGAACACTTTGGATTTACTCAAGTTACGGCTTCAAGTGCCATTAATCCAGCTATGGTATTATCGGCTGGGATGCAAGTGATGTCAATGGTTTCTGGCACATATTACCTGAACCAAATTAATTCTCAAATCCATCAAATTGATAAAAAACTTGAGGAATTAGTTCAATTTCATCATGACGAAAACGTTGGAAAACTTAAAGCGTCTAGGTATGGTCTATCAGAGATTGCGTCTAGAGAAATAGTTGACATTGCTGATATAAATGCAATTAGAAGTTACAAAAAGACCTTACAAGAAATTCAAGAGGAATATTCTTATAGGCTCAATCGTGAAGTAAATGACTTTGTTCCTGATAAAAAAAATGATGAGAAGAAGCTTGAGAATATGAATTTTCAATTATCAATTGCCTTTGAAGCTAGCAAGCTATCTTTATTTGCAGAATTGATTGAATTAGGAACTAGGATGAAGATTGGTGGACAAAGTGAGTTGGTTGAAGGCTTGACATCTCAACTTGAAAACAATTACAAAAATAGTCTATACCTTAACATAGATTATGCTGCAAATAACTATTACAAAATAATTAAGTCAAAGTATCAAAAAGAAAAAGCTGATAAACAAAAGAATAACAATAAAATAGAACAAGTCGTCAATTTCGTACCAGCTTTGGGATAGGGAGCGCTTGGAAAGGCTGCTGCTCAAGAGTGGTAGGAATTAAAAAGAGTATTGATATTTCCGCATCCAAAAAAAAGAAGAAAGCGAAAAAGTAGTTTAGATTCACTCGTTTCAGCAGTACACGAAAACAAAAGAATTGAAACAATAGATGATACAATTTCTGAAATGCTCCAGTTGCCTTATGCTCAAAAAGAAATACTGTATGTGATTGATGATAATCGGCAACCTGTTTTTGTTCCAGCAGAATAAAAATGATTACTTTAAGCTCGAATCCTCGCGGTTAGGGCTTTTGCTTGCTCTGAAACTTTTACCGTTTCATTGTATTAAAGGCAGCATGAAAATAGCCTCAAGTCATTGGGAGAGTAACCCAGTTAATAATTAATCATCAAAAACTTCCACTAATAGATGAAAAAGAAGATTAATTCTAGTATCAATTTTGAGAATAGATTATCCTGAAGAAGTAGAGAGGATTAAGGGGGACAATGAAACAAAAAATGAATATGAACTGAATTCCGCACAAAAGGCTTTGGAGGAATGGAAATTCGACCATTAAAAATAAAAAAACAAAATCATCAAGATAAACACCATTTGAAATCTTCATCAAACTTTTTTGTACTCATTTAGGTTTCCTTTTTTTTTAGATAATTCTACCAAAAATTGTCTCACCTAGTAGGTAACACCAGGGAAAAAGAATAAACAAAGGGATATTTTCGAAGAGTATGGTTAAAGAGTGACCTAAAACTAGCTTGTTTATGCTTGTCATAAAACGATACCTCATAGCGCGCTCTAAATGAAAAAGATTATGAAAAAACATCAACAAACCTTGAACCTTTAAGAATTCAAGGTTTTTTTATTACGTATATTAGGTTTAAACATTAGAATAGTTTTAAGTTTGGTATAATAAATTTTAAAAAAAAAGATAAATAACAAGTATCGTTGTACATTATTTGTATATTGCTATGTCATATTATTTCCTCTATCATATTATTATATAGAAAATGAATTTCTATTCAGTAAATAAGAATTCATATTTAAGGAGGTAATATTGTTTTTAACAAATTTATTATTGCAAATTATTATTATTTTTATTTTAATGCTGGTTGGTGTATTTTTAAAAAAAATTGGCTTTCTCAGAGATACAACTAATACTGATTTAACAAAAATTATTTTATATTTTATCTCTCCATGTGTAATCATTAAAGCTTTTGAGCAAAAATTTACTGCGGATCGTATGATAACCTTTTTGATAACTAGTATCGGTGTTTTCGCTATTTATATTATTTCCATAATTATTTCAAAACTCATCTTTTCTAAAGTAAAGGATAAAAACTTACAACGAACTTTAAAATATGGAAGTGTATACCCAAATTCAGGATTCATGGGAATTCCATTAGCTCAGGCACTTTTTGGAAGCCAAGGTGTATTTTTTAGTGTTATCTCAGTTTTAGCTTTTAACATATTTTCTTGGAGCCATGGTGTAAGTCTATTTAACGAGCAAAAAGGTTGGAAAGAGTTATCACGTGATATTTTGATGAATCCCAATATTATAGCTATTTTACTAGGGATTTTTGTATTTGTTTTTTCAATACCTATCCCTAACGTAGTTAACCAATTACTAGATTATATAGCTGCGATGTTTGCACCTCTGTCCATGATTATAATAGGTTGTAGTTTAGCAGATATTCAGTTAAAAGCTTTAAGTTTTAATCGATTATTAATTTTAGCTATCCTTTTGAAAAATTTTATATACCCAATTTTTTCTATATTTATTTTAATATCATTGGGAGTCACGGGTACCTCACTTTTAACAACAGTAATATTGACTTCTTGTCCAGTTGCTGGCTTAGTTGTTTTATTTACATTGGAATCGAAAGGTGATGCAGAACCAGGAATACTCTTGGTTAGTTTGTCTACGATTTTATCATTAATAACAATCCCATTCATCATTTTTTTCCTTAATTTTTTGCATCTAAATTCCTAATGTTGAACCTCTACAATTGTGATATAATATTATATTCTAAAGCAGTCTGCTAACGGTTTGAAAAAATAGTTCTTATAAAAAATATAAATAGAAATACTCCCTGATAACTCTCCGGGAGTATTATATTTTAGAAATATAGATTAAGTACTTAAAACTAGCTCCGTATTTGTAAACCTATATAATAAATTATTTTCTATAAAACTGATCATAAACAGATTTAATGGCTAAAGAAGCAAATAACAAACTAATGAAAAAACATGATTTAACAGCAAATATTTGGAAAAAAAAGAGTGATAATATTGCTCCAATAAAGAAACACAAAATTAATTTTATAAAAAATTTGATCTTTTTTAAAGATTTGATTTCAGGGTTATTTATATAATTGATCAAGTTAAGACCTAATCCTTTTATATTACCACTAACATATAAATTGATATAAGAATGACCTTCTACAGTATTAAATAGAACCCATTGAATTGAAACAGTAAAAGCAATTAGTGCAATCACCATACTGGGATGGTTGTAAAATATTGGAAATCCAATTAAAGAAAATATAATTGCTTCAAAAAATAAAGTATATACTTCCCAACCGGGTAATTTCTGTAGCAAATTCTGCATTAGTCTTGCAAATAAAACCCCTAAAAAAAAGCATAATACGGCCAGCCCCTTTTTTATGGCTAAATCATAATGATGTGTATATATATTTGATAATGCAAGTATTAGATTCCCACTATGAGCTACTGGAAATGCATTATACTTTAAGAAAGTATAAGTATCCATTGCTCCTCCTATAAATGTTAGATACATTGCAAAATGGATTTTTTCATAAAATGCTAAATTCATATAAACTTCCCTTTCGTTGATAACCAGACAAAACTTCTTTTAAAAATTTAAATCTAATACTATTTTTGGCTAATTAATTCTTCCATTAAGGTTTAACAGAAGAAATCTATAATAAAAAATATAAAACTAATTATTTCTTAATTTCTCTCTATATTTGATTCTAATCAATTCGTTCAACTCATTTAGAATTAGCTCATCCTCAATTGAATCCAGATAAAATATTTCTTTACCACTTGATTTATTAAATCTTTCATACGTGTCAGTTATAACAATATCAGCTTCGTCATAGCTATCAGTAATATAGATATTTTGTTTGTTATAGAAACTAGTTAATCTGTTTCTAATAAAAATTTCTGTTGTAAATGATTTAATGACTTGAATATATATACTCAATTGGCCTTTTTTCTCAGAAATAGATAATGAACATATTAGATTACTTAGAAGATTAGTGTGTTTTCTATCGTTTACTACCGATAATATTTCTTCTTTAATTTTAGAAAACAACAACGTATTTTGGGGCAATTCAAAATGTGTAAAAGGAATATAAAAACTAAGTACATCCTTGTTCTCATCATTGAGCAGACACCAAGCATTAAAAATTACAATGTAATAAAGGTATAAGTACTTTCGTTCATTATTTTCTAACCCATTAACATTAATTAAAGAAGCTATTTTAGTAAATATCTTTTTAGCAAGTATACAAAATGGATGTTCAGAAGTAGAAAAATATTTTCCTAATTTCTTTTTTTGTTCCATCGAAAAAATATAAGGAAGGAATATCCTAGACAAAAAACTAAAGTATAACATTTCTATTTTTTTACTTTTTCCAAGTTTAATAATTGAAAAAAAGTTTGGATGAATTAGAGAGGAAATATCAAAGTCTTGATAAATAATTTCAAAGAAGGACATCATATCTTTGGAAAATGGTGCTATTAAAAATTTATTATCAGCTACTCTAATTGATAAGACAGTATATAGTAAATACAAAGCCCTCTTTTTAGTACTGGCCCATTTGTCAGAATTTTGTAATATTTGCTGAGGTTTTGGAATGTCTTCAAATGGCCAATCCACTTCCTGAAATGCGTCTTGTAAAAAAAGGTATGAAAAAAGTCGAATAGACAGTTCATTGCCCTCCAAACAATAAATTCCTTGATTATTTAAGATCGTTATTCCAAATTCTTCAAAAAATATATTAAGTTTATGTATTAGTTTAGGTAGATAGTATTCTGATATAAAAAGAGAACGAATCAAATGTTCTCTACTTATTTTAGAGTGAGTAACCAGCTTAACGCAGCAATTAAATAAGACATTACTCTTTAAAAGATATAGTCGTAAATTATAAGCATATTCTAATGAGCAGTACTTATAATTTGAATTTACGCAAATACTTCCAAAATTATTTGAAACAATAAAGCCAATTACTGAAAAATAATCTTCCATAGAAGTATTAATCTTTATTATATTTTCTTTTACAATTCTCTTCGAAACCCCTAAGCTAGCAGAAACATCGTTCAGAGTTGTTGATTTCTTTTTAATTATATAGAATAAAACCTCTATTTCAATATTTAAATAACAGGGAATAATATTTTTTAACATGGATAAATTTTTATACTGGTGATTGTACTTTCCTTTCTTATTTATTAGGTAAATATATGATTAATAACACATATAAGTATCTTATTTTTTATACGACTAATTATATATTTATCTTCAATTAATTACAACGAAAGGTAAAAGTTAATGTACTGATATTCTTACAAAAAAAAGAGAAAAGGTTGATAGAAAGCCATAAGTGTACCTTTATACACAAACGATGTATAACGATATACAGCATTTGTGTATTGTTTATGATGCGCAATATATTATAAAATATAAATATAATAAATATAGTTCTATTTGATAAAGGAGGTATTATTTTTCGAGATACCAAAAAATTTTTAAATGATATATGAGGTATGAAACCTAAAATTCTTTTCAATACTTTCAACAAGCTTAATGTAAAAATCTTAAATATCATACCAAAAATTATATGGTTACTGAGGAGAAATTTTAATGAAAAAAATAGTTAATTCCTTTTTACTAGGTATTTTGCTTGTTATGGGGATAGCACTAATAAATGTAAAAACATGTGAAGCATATGAACCTGGAGGCGTTAAAGTAAAACTTTTACCAACACCTAAGCCAACTATTAATGCAGACATTTCAAATATATATTCAAGTTCTAGTCAAGTTATCCCTGTCTTTCTACAGGGAACTTGTGATAATTCAGATACTAGCATTACCGACTTCCCTCTTATTGCACAAACTGGCCTTTCTTTTATATGTGACGTTAACTTTTCAAGCTTATCCAGTGAGGAAGATATAACACCGGAAACGTTGAAAGCAGCAGTGGACAAAGGCTTTGCCTTATCTCCTTCTTCATTTAAATTAACACTAGATAATTATCCTGGACATGATACAACCATAGTCAATACGAATGGATTTAATGTAGTTAATGCTCCATCAGGAGAAAAAGTGCTTCGTATAACTATGAGGGGTGATTCAGAAACCGGGGTAGCTAGTATGTTATGGAACTATATATTTGACAGTGGTCTACCAACAGATAATGTTCCAAACCATATATCAATGGCTTTTGACAAGCATGTGTTATTGTCTGCGGAAGGATTACCTTTTGATGAAAGTCCAAATAAAGTTAATACCAAAGGATGGATATTTCCCTCACAAGACAATAAAATTGTTGGAAAAGCAACTTTTTACGATTGGGATCAGTGCCAAACTGAATTTTTGCATAGGTCTAAGATTTCTTTAATAGATGGAGCTAAACCATCTAATACCATGGAAATAGATATTCCTACATGGTCAACTTATATTTCTCCGTGGGACAGTAAAAATGAATATAATATAGAGCATGCATCCTTTGATGAAGTCAAAGGAGTTAATACTCAACTTCCAGGCGGATATCTCACTCCAACAATACAATGGAATTTAAGGAAAGATGGGTTCCCAACAGCAGAGATGGTGGCTAAAAGATTCGGTAGAGTTGTTAATATCTTTAATAAAACAGTTGACACTCAGCCTAAAGTACAAGCAACTGCACAAAAGACATCCCAAGGGGAAAATTTTGTTTTAAGTTCTAGCGAACAAAATGTGCTCCAACGCCCGATAACGCTCCAAACACTATTTAAGGCTGAAAAGCCACAACTACTAATGGCTACAATGGGGAGTGAAAGTTACGGAAGTCAACAACCAATTGATCTTAAGTTTTCTTTTGATGCGCCAACAAGCCAAAAGGTAACACTATGGGAATCTGTCGACCAAGGCGATTTTAAGCAAGTTCAAACCTATGACTTAAGTGATTCAAGCGAATCCGGGGCAACAAAACAAGCTTCTTTACCTCCTATTAATCAAACGGGAAAACATACCTTACGTTTTAAATTAACGGATTCAAACGACCTCGAATCTAACTCTATTGATTCAATAGTTACTATTGACCAGCGTGAACTAAAGACTCAAAACAGTGTAATTTATCAATACAATCCATGGGTTAAAAGCTCAAATATTTTAACTGTAACAGATCGAGATGGAAACCCTGTTAAGGATGATCAAGTAATAGTTAATGGAGAAGTTGATACAAAAAAAGTAGGTGTATATCCACTAACCTTCACATACGATGGCATGGTAACGCATAATGAAGTAAAAGTTTTAGAAACTAAAAGTAGCCTTGATGTTCAGGATATTGTTTTAACCGTCGGTGATTCATTAGATATTAGTAAAGGATTTTTGTCAGCAACGGACAATGCCGGGAATCCATTAAAGTTTGATAAGGTGTCAGTATTGGGGGCAGATAAAGTGCATACTCATAAAGTAGGTGATTATTCATTAACATACTCTTTAAAACCTATTTCTCCTATAGAAAAAGTAGTACATGTTCATGTTAAATCTGGAGCATTGACACTATCAAGTTTACCTAGTATTGATTTTAATAACATTATTTTAAATGGAAGTAGTCAAACTTCAAAGCCTAAAATAGAAGATATATCATTGAACTTGCGGGATCGTCGAGGATTATCTGATGGGTGGGATTTACAGGCAAGCTATCTAAAGGGAGCCTCCTTGGGAGGAGGGATGACTTTAAGCCTTGCTCCTACTTCTGATCAAGGGAAGGTTGCGGCAGTTTCATTGAATGGAAGCGCCCAAAATATTGATGTTCTAGAAAAAGCAGATGTTAACAAACCAGATACAAACATTATTTTGAACCCTACTATTGATGTCCCTGCTCATGTGACTCCTAATAGCTATACTGCAACCATTGTCTGGAATTTGCAAGAAGTTCCTGCTTCTTAATAAAAGTTGACATATAGATATAGAAAGGGACAGAAGATGAAAACCCATATCACGTGTTTGCTATTAACTTCAGTTTTAGCTTTAGGTGGAGGAACGAATACCTGGGCGGATACGACCTCAAGTCAAACTGATGTTACGATTACAGTTAAAGCCTCCCCTTCAGTAGTTCCTGCTCCCAATCAAATTATTCCCTTAAATCAGTCTTATACACCTATCCGTGGGACACCTGTTCAAGGATTACTTCCACAGACTAATGACCGATACGACCCTTTTAAGGAGGGGGTTCTAGGGTTATTTTGCTTACTTCTAGCAAGCTTAATTTCAGGACTTAATTTATCAAAAAATAAAGAGAAAAAGGAAATGATGAAATGATAAAAACAACAACAGTTGCAACGACAGCTTTACTCACAATGCTCGGAGGAACCTTTTTATTTCAAGGGGTAGCCCACGCAGATTCAACAACTAATACCAACGCAACTATTTCAGTAACAAGTGGTGGATTAAACATTGATCCCCTTGCCAGTATTGATTTTAATGCGATTACTTTAAATGGGCAGGCACAAACATCGACGCCTAAAACGACAGGAGTAGCTTTAAATTTACATGACTATCGTGGTTCTACTACTGGTTGGTATCTACAAGCAAACTATAAAAAAGACGCAACTTTAGGGGGAGGGATGACATTAAAACTTGCTCCTACTTCTGATCAAGGGAAGGTTGCGGCCGTTTCATTGAATGGAAGCGCCCAAAATATTGATGTTCTAGATAAAGCAGATGCAACTAAACCAGATACAAAAATTACTTTGAGTCCAAGTATTGAGGTTCCAGCCAAAACTACTCCTAACCAATATAACGCAACCATTGTTTGGAATGTGGTTGATGGAGCTCCTAGCTGATGACACTTCAGGTGTCTCTAAAAAACAAGAAAAGAGACCACTCTCTTAAAAGAGTGGCTTTTTTAACTAAGGAATCTCAAATGAAAAAATATTTTATGCTCTTTTTCTCTCTCCTACTTTTCATAAGCTTTGGGAGTCAGAGTTTTGTGAATGCTCAAGAGAGCTCATCTTCTGAAAAGGCAGGAAATTATACGGTTACTCCTAACTTTGGTATCTCTCAAAAGAAAGAGACTTATAATTTTTATGATATGAAATTAGCCCCTAAGACAAGTGATAACTTTGAATTAACGCTTAATAATGAATCTAACCAGCCTCAAACATTTCAAATTGAAATTAATAACGCGACAACCAATCTCAATGGGATTGTCGACTATACTCAATCAAAATTTAAGAAAGATCCTTCTATGAAGTTAGATCTAAAGGACTTGATTAAGAATGACAGCCCACAACTTACAGTAGGTGGACACCAATCGCATACAGTTCGTTTTCATTTAACAATGCCCGATCAAGCTTTTAATGGGATTTTATTAGGAGGAATCGTTGTTCGTCCAGTCCAAGAAAAAAAAGAAGGTAAAGGCATACAAAACGTCTTTATCCATACAATTGCGCTTCGGATTGCCGAAAATGATACACCTGTTCACTCCGAACTGATTGGGGGCGATGTCAAAATCGGACAGGAAAATTTACACAACCAAGTCAGTATGGCCATTCGCAATCCTCAAGCTAAATTAATGTCTCAGCTGAATGGGAATTTTATCATCACTAAAAAAGGAGAAACAAAACCATTAGTTAATATCCAAAAGCAGAACCTGAGTATTGCGCCTAATAGTGCTTTTGAACTCCCTGTATCACTTAATGATCACTTTAAACCAGGAACCTATACTTATAAGATCGTCTTGAAGAATGATCATGAAGACTGGCAATTTTCAAAAGACTTTACTATTAAAGAAAGCGAAGCTAACATGTATAATCAGACGTCTGTAGATTACACAAAAAAAACAGACTTAAATTGGATACATTATATGTTGGTAGGAATAACTTTGTTTTTATTGCTAATATTATTCTATTTTTTGGGAAAGCGAAGTAAGTAAAACAAAACACATACATACATACATACATATACATTCATATTCAGCTTTTTTATTTCGAACTTAAAAAAGCTAGTTAATTAAACTAGGAATATTAAAATGTATAAATTAAATAGAAAAAGTCGCTTATTATTATGAATATTCAGCGACTTTTTCTATAAAATAATGAAATAAAAAGGTTTAAATAATTATTAATAAAGTTTTGCCAAAGAATAATCGGTATTAAAAAATATCGGACAATGTACATAGGATATTATTTTGAAGAAAAAATTAATTATATAATGAGAACGAATACAAGAATGTGTTTGGAGTAATAAATTAAATAAAAAATCGAAAGCAGGCAAAGAATGATTCTAGACAAAAAAAGAACTGTAATAGTCACTCTAATTGGTCTAATATTTATTAGTCTGCTAACATTGCTATCAGTTCAAACTAAACAAACTAAAGCGAAGGAAGTAGTTACTGTTCATTCAACTGATGTTGATACAGGAGCGATATCACTCACAAGAAGTGATTTCAATGATAATTTTACTTTATCAGGTACTTTTGGCAGGGGTTATCAAATCGGAGGAGATTTTAACCCTTTTGGTCCTGCTTTGACTGCTGACGAAGCGAAAGCCAGATATGATGAAGAAATAGGAATTGTCACCTAAACCCCCAATCGAAATGACTGGTCAGGTAATTCCACACTTAATAAGCGAATTTCAACAGAACAACCTTTTAAACTTAAAGGCGCTATTTACCTTAGAGATAGGAAAGATAAGGATTGGAGAGATGAAAATATTGCTTCACGATTAGAGCACATCACAGTTCAACTATGAAGAAAAGATGATGAGCAAGAATGTCAGCTTTAATTCAATGGATTTGCGGCCGATTATCAAAGTTTTTATGGAGTTGTCAACTGACTATAAATATTGCTATTATTGGACGAGATATTGTCAATATAGATATTGAAGTAGAAAGAAAGAGCTTGATTGTTAATAAAGAGTGGGATGATAAAGGCTATGAATCTATCAGACCAGAAACAATTACAATTCAACTATCGGCAAATAATAAGTTGCAAGGGAATCCAGTCACTATTGGAGTCAGTGAAAAATGGACTTGGGAATTTACCGATTTAGCCATAAGAGATGAACTGGGCAATGATATTTTATATTCAATTAAAGAAATTGACGTACCTAAGCATTATCAAGTTGATCAAATTCAAGAAAATAATAAAATTACTTTGATTAATAAATTTGTGAAGGAAGAGCCTAATCCTGAAGAAGAGGAGGAGGACAACAACAACATTAATAATGACGGTGACAACGAACCTACTAATAATAATGATGGTAACTCAAATCATTCAGAAGAAGCACACAACGATGCTAAAAAAGAAACCACAGAAAATCTCCCTGTGGTGGGGCAATATTCAGGATTTTGGTTGATACTTGTTGGTGCCGCATTACTATTTGGAGTTGTATTGTTAGTGAAGCATAAACAAGAAAGAAAAAAATGATAAACTAAAAAAGAACCAAAGCATTATATAAATTCAGGCCAGTTCTGTTAAAATCAAAAAACTCTATTTTCATGGAATCTGAAGATACTATGAAAATAGAGTTTTTTTGTTGAAAAATTAAAGTATACTTAGTTGTGAGGCCAAGTCTTGTTTCTTTAACTAAGCAGAAATTCCAAAATTGAATTATTTTGAAGATTGTAAAATTGGAAGGGTTAGAAAGTTTATGTCATTAATGGACTACGTTTTTTTATGCTATAATATGGACAAGAAAATTTAGAGGCAATCAATGAAAAAGGGAAAACTAAAGATATATTTTGGCTATGCTGCTGGTGTTGGAAAAACATTTGCTATGCTCGAAGGTGCGCGTGAGGTTCAGAAATCTGGAATTGATGTTGTTTCAGGCTACATTGAACCTCATAATCGACCAGAGACCTCAAAATTAATTGAAGGGCTCGAAACCTTACCTTTAAAAAAAATAAATTATAAAGGAATTCAATTAAAAGAGTTCAATTTAGAAGAAGCTTTGATTCGTAGACCTCAGGTTATCCTAGTTGATGAATTAGCCCACACAAATTGCCATGGTTCAAGAAATAAGAAGAGATTTCAAGATATTGAAGAACTTTTGAAAGCAGGAATAGATGTTTTTACAACAATAAATATTCAGCATCTTGAAGGTCTAAATGATGTAATTGAAAAAATTACTGGGATTATTGTAAATGAAAAAATTCCTGATTACATATTTGAAGAGGCTGATCAAATTGAGCTAATTGATATTGAACCCGTTGATTTATTAGAACGACTAGATAAAGGAAAAATTTATCAGTTAAACAAAGTAAATCAAGCAAAAGAAAATTTTTTTACATTAGAAAAACTTATCGCCCTTCGGGAAATTGCTTTACGAAAAACTGCTGACCAAGTCAATAAGAGCGCTATTCGTAAAGCTCAAAATAAAAAAAGTATTTATGCAAAAGAACATGTTTTAGTATGTGTTTCAGCTTCACCCTCAGCCTCTCATGTTATTCATGCAGCTGCGAGGCTTGCAGTTGCATTTAAAGCAGAATTTACGGCATTATATATCGGTGATTTAGAAAATTCTTCCAAAGAAGAAAAAGATAGACTGAGACAGAATTTACGTTTGGCTGAACAGTTAGGCGCAAAACTATCTGTCCTTTATGGAGATAATGTTTCTAAGCAAATTGTCGAATATGCTAAAATTAGTCAAATATCAAAGCTGGTAATTGGTAAAAGTGTGCAAAGTTCATTTTGGAGTAGGGAAAATATTGTAGATCTTATAAGTCAGGAAGCACCAGAACTTGATATCTATGTCATTCCAAATGCAAGGGGACAACAAAAAAATACTTCTGGAACTTTGTATAATTTTAAAAAAATCCGGTTTTCATTAAGTGATTTATTGAAAACAATACTGATGCTAGCTCTTGTCACTTCGTGTGGGTTAGCCTTCAAATACTGGAACTTCAATGTTGCTAATATAATTATGCTTTATATTTTAGGAGTTCAGATTAATGCTATTTTTACAAAAGGAAGAATTTTTAGTCTCATTTCCTCAGTCTTATCTGTACTTTGCTTTAATTATTTTTTCACAGAACCTTATTATACTTTTGTAGCCTTTAGCTCTAATTATCCAATTACTTTCTTAATTATGTTGGCTGCTGGATTAATTACGTCGACATTAATCAAAAGAATTCAAGAACAAGTTCGAGTCTCTGCGGAAAAATCATATCGAACAGAAGTACTTTTACAAACGAATAAAGATTTAGCACAGGTTGATTCGGTAGTAGAAATTCTAGAAGCAACAGTTCAACAGTTAAAAAAATTACTTGATCGAGATATTGTGATTTATCCAATCAAAGATAAAGTTTTAGGAGATGAATCATATTTTTCAACTGAGTCTTCTAAGTATAATTTAGAAAAATACCAGAATTTTAATGAGAGAGGTGTAGCTGAGTGGGTAATGCACAATAATAAACGTGCAGGAGCAACGACCAATACATTATCAGCTGCTAATTACTTATATTTGTCAATTCGTGGGAAAAATCAATCTTTTGCGGTGATTGGTATCCTAATGAAAGACAAAAATGAGTTGGAAACATTTGAAAAATCTATAATTCTGGCTATATTAGGTGAAGCAGGATTAGCTTTAGAAAAAGAAATTCTTCGAGAAGTCCAACAAAAAAACGAAATTCAAATTGAGCAAGAACAGTTACGTGTAAATTTGTTACGTGCTATTTCACATGATTTAAGAACTCCACTTACTAGTATTTCTGGACATGCAAAATTACTGATGAAAAATGATAGCACAATAAATAAACTTCAAATTCAAGAATTATCAGCTTATATCTATGATGATTCAATGTGGTTGATTAATTTAGTTGAAAATCTTTTATCTATCACAAGATTGGATGAAAAAATAGAATTAAAGTTGGAAGCAAATATTATTGATGAAGTAGTTGAAGAAGCCCTTAAACATGTAGACAGGCATTTGGAACAGCATGAATTTAGTTTAAATTTAGCCGACGAACTCTTAATGGCAAAAATGGATGTGGCTCTTATGATACAAGTGATTGTAAACTTGATTAATAATGCAGTGAAATATACACCAATTAATTCTAAAATAGAACTACAAACCAAAAAAATTAATGATGAGTTAGTTCTTGAAGTTTCTGATAATGGGCCTGGCATTACTGATAAAGCTAAAGAAAAAATATTTGATTTATTTTATACTGACGAAAATCGGCAAGTTGATTCTAAACGTGGTTTAGGTTTAGGACTTTCTTTGTGTAAAAGTATTATTTTAGCACATGGAGGACAAATTTATGTTAAAGATAATCAGCCAAATGGAGCCATTTTTGGTTTCAAATTACCTTTAGAGGAGGTTTTAATTTCTGATGAACAATGATGATATAAAAATATTGATTTGTGAAGATGATTTGTCAATTAATAAACTCTTATCTTTGACAATGGAGGTTGAAGATTATAATTATGTAGCTGTTCAAAATGGTAAGGAAGCGTTAAGAGAGATTATCTCTCAGCGCCCAGATTTACTAATTTTAGATTTAGGCTTACCGGATATGGACGGAAAAGAGATTATTTCTAAAATTCGTGGATTCTCTCAACTTCCAATTATCGTAGTCAGCGCCAGAGGAGAAGATTCTGATAAAATAGCAGCTTTAGATGCTGGTGCGGATGATTATTTGACAAAACCATTTAGTACTGATGAACTTTTGGCTCGACTTAGGGTAAGTTTGAGAAGAGCTAAGTTTTCTGGAAATAATCAAAATTTACTGACAGAAGTAACAACTTTTACTAATGGCTGGTTGAAAATAAATTATTTATCAAAGTGTGTTTTTGTAAATGAAAAAGAGATACATCTCACTCCTATTGAGTACAAACTTCTTTGTTTATTAGCAGAAAATTTGGACCGTGTGATGACCTACAACTATCTTGTCAAAGAAATTTGGGGGTATTATGAGGAAGATTTTTCAGCACTTAGAGTATTTGCAAATACGCTACGTAAGAAGATTGAACTTGATTCCAATTATCCAAAGATGATACAGACACATATTGGTGTCGGCTATCGAATGGTAAAAATTGACTAAAAAGTACTGACAGATTCGTCAGTACTTTTTTTATGAGAATCTTTAGATTATCTTTATACGAACAGCCCAATCTTTACACTCTTTTTATTTTTCAAGTGTTAAAATAATTTCAACATCAAGGAGGAGGAAAATATTTTGATGGATTTATTGATGCTTGGAGGATTAGTAGTAAGTTTTCTACTAATTCTGGCTCTAATAGCTTGGTGTGACAAGCAAATTAAAGAAAATTAGAAAGAAGTTTTTAAAATGTTTATTATTTTAGGGATTATTATCATGTTATTGGCGATTTATCTCTTTTATGCTCTGATTTATCCAGAGAAGTTTTAGGGGGAACAGATGTTACAAATTATTTTCGTATTGGCAGTGGCCATATTATTAATGATACCTACAGGTAAATACCTTTATCACATAGCGACAGATCAAAAGACCTTTGCAGATCCGGTCATGGATAAATTTGATGGCTTTATATATAAATTGGTTGCTATGAAAAAAAGCCCATGACTTGGAAAAAATACGCGCTATCTCTAGTATTAACAAATGCTGTAATGGTTTTTATTGGTTATTTAATTTTGAGAATTCAAGAAATTCCCTTTCTAAATCCTAACCACATTGGGGCAATGGAGCAAAGTCTAAGTTTTAATACAGTAATTTCATTTATCACTAATACTAACTTACAAAACTATTCTGGAGAGTCTGCCCTTTCCTATATGAGTCAAATGATTGTCATTACCTTTATGATGTTTACATCAGCAGCTTCTGGTTTTGCAGCCTCAATGGCTTTCATTCGAGGACTGTCTGGAAAATACAAAGATATGGGAAATTTCTATTATGATTTTGTACGAGTGATTACTCGTGTATTACTTCCATTTTCTATTATTGGCGCTTTATTATTGATATCACAAGGCGTTCCTCAGACATTAGTACATAATTTAACAATTACAACCCTTGAAGGGAAAATGCAAGATATTGCTCTAGGCCCAGTGGCAGCACTTGAAATCATCAAACATTTGGGAACAAATGGCGGCGGCTTTTTTGCAGCAAATTCAGCAATGCCCTTTGAAAATCCAAATATTATTACAAATATAATTGAAATGCTATCAATGATGTTATTACCTGGTTCGATATTATTTGCGTTTGGATATATGGTTTCAGATAGTCATCAAGAAAATAAATTATTAAATTCTCAATTAAAAAGTAAAAGAAGATTTTTCTTAGGAAAAGAGGCTCGACCATTATTTATCGTGATGAGTGTTTTATTTTTAATCGGGCTTACAATAATTATTTGGGCTGAGTCCAAAGGTAATCCTATTTTACAGCACCTAGGCTTAAGTCAAGCTATGGGTAACATGGAAGGGAAAGAAACTAGATTTGGCACAAATATGTCAGCTTTATTTACCGAAATTACTACTGCTTTCACAACAGGTTCTGTAAATAACATGCATGATAGTCTGGCACCATTAAGTGGTGGTATTGCCATGATTAATATGATGCTTAATCTTGTTTTTGGAGGAAAAGGCGTTGGATTAATGAATATGATTCTCTACGTTCTTTTGACAGTATTCATCTGTGGTTTAATGATTGGCCGAACTCCTGTTTACTTAGGGAAAAAAATTGAAGGAAAAGAAATGAAATTGACTGCTCTAGCAATTATCATACACCCTTTAATTATTTTAAGTTTTACGGCACTAGCCGTTTCTGTTTCCGCGGGTATTGCTGGAGTATCCAATCCTGGCTTTCACGGTTTATCGCAAATTGTTTATCAGTATACATCTTCGGCGGCGAACAACGGTTCGGGTTTTGAGGGGTTAAAAGATAATACCGCTTTTTGGAATATTACGACAGGAGTTGCTATATTTTTAGGCCGATATCTCACTCTAATTATTCAACTTGCGATTGCTTCATCATTAATGATGAAAAGGTCGGTAAATAATTCTGTAGGTTCACTTAAAACAGATAGTGGAACTTTCACCGTCGTTCTATTTGTAATAGTGATTGTAATATCAGCATTAACATTTTTACCAGTTTTGGTTCTTGGACCAATCGCTGAATCTTTAACATTATGAGGCTTATGATGATTTCTAAAAATAAAAAACTATTGAATCAAGAGATTCTAAAAAGTTCTATCAAAGGAGCTTTTATCAAACTTAATCCAGCATATATGATGAAAAATCCAGTCATGTTTGTCGTTGAGGTTGGATTTACTATTACATTAATTCTATCTATTTTTCCTAACTTATTTGGGACAGTTCAATCGTCAAGTCAAATTTATAATATAATTGTGACTTTAATCTTATTCTTAACAATTCTTTTTGCTAATTTTGCAGAATCTGTCGCTGAAGGCAGAGGAAAAGCTCAGGCGGAGAGCTTGAAAAAAACGCAAAAAAATATGAAAGCAAGAATTATTAATAAAGATAAAGCTACTAATCAGATTAAGGAAACTATTATTGATGCAATTGAGTTAAAAAAAGATGATTTAGTTCTAGTTAAAGCAGGTGAATTGATACCAAGTGATGGAGAAGTGATTGAAGGAATTGCTTCCGTCGATGAATCGGAAATAACAGGAGAATCTGCTCCTGTTGTAAAAGAATCTGGTGGTGACTTTGCCTCAGTAACAGGAGGAACAACTGTTTCAAGCGACTGGCTCAAGATAAAAATCACTTCTAGTTCAGGAGAATCATTTCTTGATAAAATGATTTCTCTTGTTGAAGGAGCCTCACGGAAAAAAACGCCAAATGAAATAGCATTAAATACTCTACTTGTGAGTTTAACTATTATTTTCTTAATAGTTATTGTGACACTCTACCCCATTGCTTCTTTTGTTCATGTGAAGTTAAGTGTAACGACACTCATTGCCTTAACGGTCTGCTTAATTCCAACAACAATTGGTGGCTTACTATCGGCAATTGGGATCGCTGGAATGGATAGAGTGACACGTTTTAATGTGATTGCAATGTCTGGTAAAGCAGTTGAAGCCAGTGGTGATGTGGATACTATGATTTTAGATAAAACGGGAACAATTACATTTGGTAATAGAATGGCCGCAAAATTTCTTCCAGTAAACGGTGTTTCTTTAGAAGAATTGACAGAAAATGCTGTTTTAACTTCATTGAAAGATGAAACACCAGAAGGCAAGTCTATTATTAGATTAGCAGAAGAACAAGAAGATAAGGACTTTATGACTCCAGCTGAAATGACTTTTGTAGAGTTCACCGCTCAAACAAGAATGAGTGGAGTTGATTTTCCGACAGGAAAGACAATTCGCAAAGGAGCAACAGATGCTGTGATTGATTATATTCAACAACAAGGAGGGGGAGTTCCTAATGATTTGATGAGAATTACCGATGAAATATCTTCGGTAGGCGGCACCCCATTGGTAGTTTCAGAAGATTCAAAGATTCTGGGAGTTATCTATTTAAAAGATACAATAAAGCCAGGATTGGTAGAACGGTTTGCTCGTTTACGTGAAATGGGAATTAAAACAATTATGTGTACTGGTGATAATCCTTTGACGGCCGCAACGATTGCTCAAGAAGCTGGGGTTGATAGTTATATCGCTGAATGTAAGCCAGAGGATAAAATCAAAGCAATAAAAGTTGAACAAAACGATGGAAAAGTTGTTGCAATGACAGGGGATGGAACTAATGATGCACCAGCACTAGCACAAGCTGACGTTGGTATTGCAATGAATTCAGGGACAAGTGCGGCCAAAGAAGCAGCAAATATGGTAGATTTAGACAGTGATCCGACTAAAATTCTTGATATTGTAGAGATTGGTAAACAACTTTTAATTACAAGAGGAGCACTAACAACATTTTCTATTGCCAATGATATCGCCAAATATTTTGCGATTATTCCCGCAATGTTTATGCTTGCTATTCCACAAATTCATGTTTTAAATATCATGAATCTTGCAACGCCTTCCAGTGCAATATTATCAGCATTAATTTTTAATGCAATAATCATTCCACTTTTAATCCCTCTAGCAATGAAGGGCGTAAAATATAAACCACAGCATTCGGATAAAATGCTGACACATAATATGTTAGTTTATGGTTTAGGAGGAGTTATTGCCCCATTCATTGGAATAAAAATTATTGACTTAATCATTGCTCCGTTATTGCACATGATCGGTCTTTAATGCTAAAAGGAGAAGTGATGAGAAAAATATTTAAAGAATTAAAAACACCTTTTCTAGTTACAGTGGTTTTTACAGTGATTTGTGGTCTTTTCTATCCATTGCTCATAACAGGTCTGGGACAAAGTATCTTTCCCTATCAGGCTAATGGTAGTCTTATCGTTAATAAGGGGAAAGTGATAGGATCTGAATTAATTGGTCAACAGTTTTCTGATCAAGAATTCATGAAGGGACGTCCCTCAGCTGTTAATTATAATACTTATACTGCAAAAGAAAAATCTGAGGGTAAATATTTGGGAGTGGCTTCAGGTTCTCAAAATTTATCACCTAGTAATCCCTTACTAAAAAAACGAGTAGAGAGTGATTTAAAAAACTTTCTAAATAATAATCCGAGCATAAATAAGAAAGATATTCCTACAGATTTATTGACATCATCAGGTTCAGGCCTTGATCCTAGCATTAGCCAACAGAGTGCCCTGATTCAAATTCCTCAAATTTCGAAGTCTACAGGTATAAGCGTAGATAATTTGAAAAAAATTATTGATAAAAATACTCAAAATAAAACTTTAGGATTTCTAGGTGAAAAAACAGTCAATGTATTAAAAGTTAATCTTGAAATTTACAATCAATTAAGTGAAAAAAGTGATTAATAACGTAAAAAAAGAAAAACTATAAATCACTATGATTTATAGTTTTTTTTAGATATCTCTTTTTATAAAAATAGTATGGAAAGATTTTAAGACTATCTTTCCAATTGTATACTTCTAAAAGTAAGCATTTACGGATGGTAACATAAAAAGTAAGAAGTTTTAAATTAGCGATAAATTAAGCCAAAAATGATTTAGAATAAACAATTAGATAACAGAAAATCAACGGTCTTGGTTTATGAGAAATATTTTGGTGAGAATTATTCTAAGGAACCCTTTCAAAGAAGCTAAAAAATACCAGTGAAGTATTAACAATTTTTGAAATTTCTATCGAAAAAATTAATGGATTAGGACATGAAATGGAATAAAATCGTTTGGTTCAATTAACATATATATAAAACATGTTGGCAAAAAAAATAAAAAAATGTATAATATAGAGTACATGTAATTAATGTAACATTTTTATAATTAAAAAAAGTCTGATGAATAAGGTATTTAAACAGTCAGTTGTTTAAATATCATGATGTTCCGTAACATATTATAAAAAGACTCCGAAAAATTAAGATTTTTCGGAGTCTTTTTGTGCTAAAAAATACATAATATGCCACTTATGATTCGTTACGATTCCCATACCATGACTTTTATTTACTTAATTGTTTTATTTTAAATACCTTTTTTTTTTCAGTATTTTTGTAAATGCTGTTTTAAGCGAATTGTTCGTATATAAGTATAACAGAACAGTCACAGTACTTTCAGAAAAATCTTAATTTTTCTGAAAATTAGATTTTGATATTTTGAAAGGAAAAGCGATGGAAGAAAGTATATTTTATAAGAGAGTTAGAAAGCTAGCGACTGATTTAGGAAAATCATTTAATCAAATCGAAAAAGAATTAGGATATTCTCGAAATGCCTTAAGTAATTATAAAACACAAACCATGCCATCAGCCATTCGGTTATTAGAGTTAGCAGAGTATTTTGATGTAACACCAAGATATTTACTAGGGATGGATAAAATTTGTTCAAAAAATCATGAAGAAAGAGATTTTGCAGAGTTTCTTTTTAAAAGTCTTGATAAAAATCAAAAAATTGAAATATGTAAGTTTTCGCAAAACTGGATGTTGCAAGAATTAAAGGAGGAACAATCTCACAATTAAAAAGAATTTAGAGATTGTATGGAGTTTATTTATTATGATAATAAAAAATAAGATGGTAAAAAGACTTATAAGTACTTTTTTAATGTCATTATTGCTTGCATCAATGATGTTAGTAATTGGAGCTGGAAAGGTTTATGCTCAAGGTTCAGTTTCGAGTACGAGTCTACAGGTCTCTGCCGATGGTTCTGATTACTATATCATAGGTTCTGACTTTTATAATCACTTCGTTAGGCCTACAACCGTTGACTTAGCGAAAAATAAAGTTGTTTATAATAAACAGATACTAACAGTATATAATGGCAGAATAGATAAATGGAAAATGTCTTTCTTGAATCAGGATTCATCAGGAAAATCCTGGTTCAAATTTTTATCTTATCCAGAAGCAACTAAAGGAGACATAAAAATTACTTATACAACGGATGGGATTAACTATTCTGATAGTAAACCAAGTCTAGAACAGCTCAAAGGCTACATGGTCGAGCTTCTTAAACCAATTGTATATCCAGATGATGCAAATAACCAAGAGAATGATATAGAGGTTTCTTTTCAACTTTCTCCTGATACTGATTACATATTGAGCAATTCCAATTTAAATAAACAGTTTATTCCTTTTAGCGGAGAGTACTGGTTACAAAATTATAGTCCTTATCCCTTTTTTACTGATCGAAATCAACTCCAATTCGTATACCCAGATTATTCTAAAGGAGTAATGGTGAAGTATGTTGATGAGGAAGGAAATGAAATTCATGATCCACAAACTATTAGTGGTTCAAAAGGAGATGTTTATGACGCCAGTACAGATCAGTACAAATTGGTCTTAGATGGTTACACATTAGACACATCTAAACTACCACAAAATAGTATAGGAAATTTTAAAGAAGCGCTTCAAACAGTCACTTATGTTTATTCTAAAAATCCAGTGGTTGCAGCTGATGTGACAGTAAGATATGTAGATATAGAGAATAATCCTATTTCAGAAGATATCATTTTACAAGGAAATATTGGTGAAAACTATTATACTGATAAAAAAAATATTAAAGATTATACTCTAAAAGAAGTTCAAGGAAATTCATCAGGTCAGTTTTCAGAAAAGGCACAAACAGTTACTTATATATACAAAAAAAATGAGTTACCTATTGCTACAGGAAAAGTTGTTGTAAAATATATAGATACAGATGGAAAATCAATTTTAAAAGATGTTGTTAGAACTGGAACTGTTGGGGAAGATTATATAACTGAAGAAAAAAATATTTCTGGTTATACTTTTCAAGGAATTCGAGGTAATTCAAAAGGTAAATATACGGATAAAATTCAGACCATAACTTATGTTTATACTAAAAATCATATTATAAAACCAAAAGATGAATTAGTAAATTCTGGAACAAAAATAATAAATAAAACTAATCCAAAAGTTAAAAACTCCAGTTCTGAAAAATCCCAAAAACTACCTGAAACTGGTGAAAACAAAAAAAGGAGTATATTGTTTTTCATTAGTGGACTCACTCTTATAACTTTAGGGTCAACTATTATAGTATTTCGACATAAAAAAGAATAAATAAAAGGCTATCAAAGGCCTTTTTATTATTAATAGTCGAATATTGCTTACTGATTATGTTATGATAGAAAGATACAATTGGAGGAAGAAATAAATATATATGGTTCAGCTATCAGAATTAGCATCAGCACTTAATCAAACAGAAAGTAAGGGAGTATTTTCTAAACATCCTAAAGGTTTCGGATTTGTTCATCCAGAAGACGCAATAGATAAAACAAATGATATCTATATCGGTAAAAATGATACTAAATTTGCGATGGATGGAGATAAAGTTACCGTTAAAGTTACCTATCCTAAAACTGAAAAACGCGGTGCAAGTGGACAAATTACTAAAATAAATGAACGAGCCGTAGTTGATACGGTCGGGACTTACCGTTCTTTGTCAAATCGTCAAGTTAAAGCATTAGGATACAAAGGAAGAATAGAACTCTATAATGATCGAATTTCTGATACTTTATATATCAAACAACCTTTATCAGGGGTTCAAGAAGAAGATGTAGTAAGTCTTAAAATAACCCAATATCCAACCGATACCAAGACATTTGAAGGAAAAATTACAGGTATTATTGGACATAAAGGCGAAGTAGGACTAGATATTTTAGAAGTGCTTTGTGCTATGAAAATTCCACAAGAGTTCTCTTCTGAAACTTTAGCTGAGGCTGAGGCATTTTCCGAAAAATTAACTGATTCAGATTTGCAAGATCGTGAAGATTATCGGAATGAAATTACCTATACCATTGATGGAGATGATTCTAAGGATTTGGATGATGCCATCCACGTTAAAAAATTATCAAATGGACATTTTGAATTAGGAGTCCATATCGCTGACGTCAGTCATTATGTGACTGAGGGTTCTTCTTTAGATGAAGAAGCCTACTCACGCGCAACATCAGTCTATGTAACTGACCGAGTTGTTCCGATGTTGCCTGTTAAGTTATCCAATAATTTGTGTTCACTCAATGAAGCTCAAGAGCGACTAACAATGTCTTGTCTAATGGAAATTGATGACAAAGGTAAGATTGTCAGTTATAAAATATCACCTTCAGTCATAAAAACAACTTATCGAATGACTTATAATAATGTCAATAAAATGATTCATCAAGGACAAGAAGGTCATAGAGAAACCCTTGAAAACTTTTATAAAATTACCGATTCGATTAAAGTAGCCGTTGAACTTCATGAAATTCTTGAAACAATGCGAAAAGACAGAGGAATGATTGAATTTGACGAGAGTGAAGCAAAAATTATTTTAGATGAAAAAGGTCATCCAATCGAAATTGTAAAACGTGATCGTGATACTGCAGAACGAATGATTGAATCCTTTATGCTGATGGCAAATGAAACTGTTGCACTTGATTTTCAAAAGAAAAAACTACCTTCCTTATATCGAGTTCACGATAACCCTAAAGAGAAAGCTTTTGCTAAATTGATGGAAGCTGCTGCTAATGCTGGCTTTTCCTTAAATTCAGATTCTCATCAAGCCATTAATTTCTTTGCTGATGAGATTAAAGGAACAAGTTCTGAAAAGGCATTGACTTATCAACTTCGACATACGATGTCAACAGCGGTTTACTCTGAAAAAAATACAAAACATTTTGGGCTCGCAGCGACTAACTATACGCATTTCACAAGCCCAATTAGACGTTATCCTGATTTAATCATCCATCGTTTATTGCATTTATATACTTCTGACCATTCTAACCGTACTAAAGACGAGTGGAAAGAACGTTTACCTGAAATTGCTAGCCATTCTTCTGATATGGAACACCGTGCGGTCGTCACTGAACGAATTATTGATGCAATGAAAAAAGCAGAATATATGTCAGAGCGGATTGGAGAAGTTTACACTGGTACAATTACAGGCCTACAAAAATTTGGAATCTTTGTTGCATTAGATAATACAGTTGAAGGTTTAATTCGTGTACCTAATTTACATACTGGGACTACAGAAGAACTTGAATTTGATGAAGAAGCAAGTATTTTTACAGGAAAAAAATCAGAAACAGTCTATCAAATAGGACAAGAAATAAAAATTCGTGTTATTGCTGCTAATAAACGAAAAGGAACAGTTGATTTTGAACAAATTGCTCCTGAATAAAGCCAGTCTACTATTATGTCGAATAAATAAAGGACTAATAAGATAAATTAAACTATTGAAATTTAAATATTTTCGAGTAAAATACCAGTATTTACTGGTATTTTTATTATGCTAAATAACAAGATAGATATTTTGTTAAAATAAATGTTGACTTTTAAAAATATAAGTATTATAATTCAGATAATTAAGAATTAACAAACAAGAGATGAAAGAGTAGTCTTAGGTATCAGTTGAGAGAGCCTTGTTGCTGAGAAAAGGTCTGATAATGGGATGAACCACACTCATCGCTATCTTACTCACATTATTATGTGAGCGTTAGCTGCGTTAATGCTAAGTTGTTATAACTTACCGAGGTCACTTTTGTGAAAAAGTGATAAATTAAGGTGGAACCACGATTAAACCGTCCTTTAAGCCAAGTGCTTTTAGGCGTTTTTTTTATATTATCTTTCTATTCTCGAAAGGAGAAATCTATGAGTTGGCAAAATAACCTTCGGTCAGTAAGTCCCTATATTACAGGTGAACAACCTGAACTTACTGACATGATCAAATTAAACACTAACGAAAATCCATATCCGCCCACTAGTGTAGCTCAATTATTTAATGAACGTTATAAGACAAAAAATTTGCGTCTTTACCCAAGTACTGATGCGAAAAGTTTAAGAAAAAAATTGGCCGACTATCATCATTTAGAAGTTGAACAGGTTTTTATTGGAAATGGCTCTGACGAAGTTTTGTCACTTAGTTTTCTGACCTTTTTTAATAGTCAAAGCCCTTTATTAATGCCTGACATTACTTATTCTTTTTACCCTATTTATTGCGAACTCTATCGAATTCCCTTTCAAAAAGTTCCTGTGGATGATGATTTTAAAGTTTCAATAAAAGATTATTGTATTGAAAATGGTGGAATTGTGATTGCAAATCCTAATGCTCCAACGGCTTTGGCGCTAAATCTTAAAGATATAGAAGAAATTCTGAAAAAAAATCAAAACTCAATTGTCTTGATTGATGAAGCCTATATTGATTTTGGCGGTGAAACATGTCTTCCTTTGCTTAAAAAATACGATAATTTAGTAGTGGTTCAAACTTTTTCTAAATCACGGAGTTTGGCAGGAATTCGTTTGGGTGTAGCTTATGGCTCTGCTGAAGCAATTTCTCATTTGTATGATGTGAAAAATTCATTTAATTCCTATCCAATTGATAGTTTGGCACAAATTATTGGAGAAGCAAGTTTAATGGATGAACATTATTTTCAAAAAAACATTCAGAAAATCATTAAGACAAGAGAAGTTTTTAAAGATAATCTGGTTAATTTAGGATTTGAAGTGACTGATTCAAAGGCTAACTTTGTTTTTGTTCATCATCCAAAAGTAAAAGCAGAAGAACTTTTTAAGGCGCTTTATGAGGCAAAAATTATTGTCAGGCATTGGAATCAACCACGGATTGATGATTGGTTACGGATAACTATTGGAACTAATAAAGAAATGAACAAAGTGATTGAATTTTTAAAAGGCTATTTAAAAAAGAATGAGGAAATTGACGAATGGAAAAAATAAATTATCTGCTTCCTGAAGAATCGGCAGAAATGACCTTGAATCAAGTTAAAAGTCTACGGCAGATAGAAGGGCGTTTAAGAAAATTATTTAGCTTAAAAAATTATCAGGAAGTCATGCCCCCAAGCTTTGAATATACACAACTCTATACAGCACTTGAAAGTAATGGAAAAACTTTTAATCAAGAAAAAATGTTTCAGTTTATCAATCATGAGGGACAATCAATTACACTCCGTTATGATTTTACACTTCCTTTAGTTAGACTTTATTCGCAAATCAAGGATTCTACTAGTGCTCGTTATTCCTATTTTGGAAAAATATTTAGAAAAGAAAAACGGCATAAAGGTCGTTCAACGGAAAATTATCAGATTGGTATTGAACTTTTTGGTGAATCAGCCGATAAGTCAGAATTAGAAATTCTTAGTTTAGCCCTTCAAGTGATTGAACAGTTAGGTTTGAATAAAACGGTCTTTGAAATAGGCTCAGCAAAATTTTTTCAACGTTTATGTAATTTAGCTGACGGTTCAACAGAGTTACTTACAGAACTTCTACTCAAGAAAGATTTGAGTGGTCTTAATGCTTTTATCGAAAAAAATAATTTTTCTAAGGAATTAAGAGAACTTTTGAAAGAAATATTTATTACTAATGAGTTATCAAGGTTGGAAAATTTAGTGACAAATACAAAAGATGATGTGCTCATTTCTTCCTTTAAACAGCTTAAAGAGTTTTCAGAAAAACTTTCAATGATTAAACCGATTATCATTGATTTGGGAATGGTTCCTAAAATGGATTATTATACTGATTTAATGTTTAAAGCTTACAGTTCAGCAGCGAATCAACCTATTTTATCAGGAGGAAGATATGACCAACTATTAAGTAATTTTCAAGAAGAGGCGGTTGCCATTGGTTTTTGTTGTCATATGGATACTATTTTAAAGGCACTGGAAAGACAAGAATTGGAGGAAGACAATGATTAAAATTGCCATAACTAAAGGACGAATCCAAAAACAAGTCACCAATTTATTGGAAAATGCGAACTATGATGTTGAACCAATTCTAAATCTAGGACGTGAATTACAAATTAAAACGAAAGATGATTTACAAATCATTTTTGGAAAAGCTAATGATGTCATTACTTTTTTAGAACATGGAATTGTTGATATTGGCTTTGTTGGTAAAGATACGCTTGATGAAAATGATTTTGATGATTATTATGAATTATTGGATTTAAAAATTGGGCAGTGTATTTTTGCCCTTGCTTCCTATCCTGACTTTTCAAATAAAAATTTTCAAAGACGTAAACGAATTGCTTCAAAATATCCAAGAGTGACAAAAAAATATTTTGCTCAAAAGCAAGAAGATATTGAAATTATCAAGTTGGAAGGCTCTGTTGAGCTTGGACCAGTTGTTGGTTTAGCCGATGCAATTGTTGACATTGTCGAAACAGGAAATACTTTATCTGCAAATGGTTTAGAGGTCATTGAAAAAATCAGTGACATTTCAACACGGATGATTGTCAATAAATCTAGTTTCAAATTTAAAAAAGATAAAATTATAGAAATGGTGGAGAGGTTAGAATATGCTCAAACAAATTGATTATCAAGGAAAGCTTGAAGAAATTGCTGAAAAATTTCAAGGTCGAAAAACAGAAGTATCAAAAGAAGTTAATAAAACTGTTCAACAGATTGTAGAAGACATTCAAAAAAGTGGAGATACTGCCTTATTTAACTATGCTAAAAAGTTCGATGGTTATGATGTGAATACTAGTAATTTACTCGTCACGCCCACGCAACGTGAAACAGGACTAGAACAAATTGATGAGGATTATTTTAGAATTCTTAGACGCACCAAATCACAAATCGAAGAATTTCATAAGCACCAACTGGGAAATTCATGGAATATTTTTAAGGAAAATGGTGTTATCATGGGACAAATTGCACGCCCTCTGGAACGTGTTGCTCTCTATGTTCCCGGAGGAACGGCTGCATATCCCTCAACAGTCATTATGAATGCTGTTCCAGCGCTTTTAGCAGGCGTCAAAGAAATTATTATGATTACCCCAGTTAAAGCTGATGGAAAAGTAAATCCAAATATTTTAGCAGCTGCTGAAGTTTGTGGAATAGAAACAATCTATAAAGTGGGTGGAGCACAAGGCGTTGCTGCCGTTGCGTATGGGACAGAATCTATTCCTAAAGTTGATAAGATTGTCGGACCTGGAAATATTTTTGTAGCTACAGCTAAGAAAATCTGTTATGGGGTGGTAGATATTGATATGATAGCCGGTCCGTCAGAAGTTCTAGTTATTGCTGACAAAACTGCCAATCCAAAGTATATTGCTGCTGATTTAATGGCGCAAGCAGAACATGATAAACTTGCGTCAGCGATTTTAGTGACGACTTCTGAAAAACTTGTTCAACAAGTAGATGAGGAATTAAATAGACAAGTTCAAAATTTGGAACGTCGTGAAATCATTGAAAGTTCCATCAGTAATTACGGTGGAGCCATTGTTGTAAAAAATATTGATGAAGCCTTTGATGTTTCCAATCAGCTGGCTCCAGAACATTTAGAAGTTTTGACTAGTGAATCCTTAGTCCAGCTTCCAAAAATCAAAAATGCTGGCTCAATTTTTCTTGGAGAGTATACGCCAGAACCGCTAGGCGACTATATGTCAGGAAGCAATCATGTCTTACCTACTGGAGGAACAGCCAAATTTTACTCTGGTTTGGGTGTCTATAATTTCATAAAATATTCAACTTATAGCTATTATCCTAAAGAAGTTTTGGCTGACTTTAAAGAGGATGTTGAGACATTTGCAAAATCAGAAGGATTGACGGCTCATGCTAACTCAATTTCTGTGAGATTTGATGAAATGTAATACTTGAGACTAGATTTTAAAAATTTATTGGTCAAGGCATGAGGAGCCACATGGATTTTAAAATATTGAATAAGAAAAATAGTAGGGAGAAAAACATGACAAAACAAGAAAATTATTATGCAGAAGTTTTCGAAAAACCATGGGGTCGGATGTTCTATGACTTACTTTTTCCACAGCTACTACCAAATTTGACAAAAGATTCAAAAATTCTGAGTTTCGGCTCTGGATTTGGTCGGACGGAAACATTTTTGATGGAACAGGGATTTGAAGTCACGGGCTATGAGCCTGACGTAGAAAAACTCGAGATGATGTCTGACCAAACTTTTCGTCAGTTGACAGGAACTTTTGACGACTTTGCAGAAACTGTTAAAAATGAGCGTTACGACGTGATTCTCATTCACAATGTTTTAGAATACGTCCTCGACCGAAAAGTCGTGTTGGAATTACTCTTGTCACTTTTGACAGATGGCGGCACGCTTTCTATTGTCAAGCACAGTAAGTACGGTAGCATGATAGAAGTGGCAGCAGGACGTGATAATCCGCAGGCAGCGCTTGATGTTTATGAAAATGAAGCTGTTGCTTCTCACAACCACGGCGATATCCTAGTTTATGACGATGATTGGCTGACAGATTTTGTGGCAAATTACAAACTGAAACTCCAAGAAAAATTTGGAATTCGTCATTTTTACGGTATTTCACAAAACGCAGAAATCAAAGAAACAGACAACTGGTATCAACCCATGCTTAAGTTAGAGCAAAAAGTAGCGAAAGACCAAACGCTGTATCCCGTCGCACGATTACATCATTTGATATTTAAAAAAACTAAGGAGAACCTGTTATGACACGCATATCACACATCACGCGTAATACCAAAGAAACACAAATCGAACTTTCCATCAATCTTGACGGCACAGGTCAAGCGGACATTAGTACAGGTATTGGTTTTCTCGACCACATGCTGACACTTCTCACCTTTCACAGCGATTTTGACTTAAAAATCATAGGACATGGGGATCATGAAACAGTAGGGATGGACCCGCACCATCTCATTGAAGATGTTGCGATTGCTCTTGGCAAATGTATCAGCGAAGCATTAGGTAATAAGCTCGGTATTCGACGTTATGGAAGTTTTACCATTCCAATGGATGAAGCTTTGGTGACTTGTGATTTAGATATTAGTGGACGACCTTATTTGGTATTTCATGCTGATTTATCAGGAAATCAAAAACTTGGTGGCTATGATACAGAAATGACTGAAGAATTTTTTCGTGCCCTTGCTTTTAATGCTGGGATTACGTTACATCTGAACGAACATTATGGGCAAAATACGCATCATATTATTGAAGGCATGTTTAAATCTACAGCGAGGGCGCTAAAACAAGCTGTAAGTATTGATGAAGCGAAAGTTGGAGAAATACCGAGCAGTAAGGGAGTGTTATGACTAATCTAAAAGAATTAAGAATTAATATTGAGAAATTTCCTGAAGCACTTCACAATACGCTAAAAGATGCAAAAATATATGATAGCAGTTCCTCTCCTGAAGCTCAAGTGTTATTCATTGATAAAAAAGATGGCTATTATTTAAAAATAGCTTCATCAAAAACTTTAGAGCGAGAAGCTGAAATGACTGCTTATTTTCAAAAGAAAAAGTTAGGTTTAGGATATATTTCTTATTTATCAGACCAGTCACAGGATTTTTTACTCAAGAAAAAAATTCAAGGAGAAAATTATTTGGCTAAACAATATCTTAATAATCCGAAACGTCTGTGTGATAATCTTGCTGAAAATCTACGATTTCTTCATGAACAAAATTTTGAGGATTGTCCCATATTAGACCATTCTGAACGTTATCTGAAAAAAGTCGAAAAGAACGCAAGTATAAATAATTCAAATCTAGATTTTGTCAATAATTATAATATCCGAACAACAGAAGAAGCTTATGATTATATAGAAAATAAAAAATTGCTATTAAGGAATGATACGCTTTTACATGGAGATTATTGTTTACCAAATATAATCCTAGACAATTGGAAGTTCAAAGGTTTTATTGATTTGGATTGTGCAGGTGTTGGCGACCGACATATTGACCTCTTTTGGGGTGCATGGACGCTTAATTTTAATATTGGTACTGATCAATATCGTGACCGATTTTTTGATGCTTATGGTCGGGATAGAATCGATGTTGATCGTTTGAAATTGGTTGGCTGCTGTGAGGTTTTTGGTTAAATTGAATTTTAGTATATTTTGATATTGAAAGGAGCATTATGAAAAAAATTGTTATCATCGACTACAATATCGGAAATCTTCAAAGTGTACAGGCCGCATTTTTACGATTGGGGCAAGAAACAGTGATTTCAAGAGATTTAGAGGAAATTCGTAAAGCAGATGCACTTATTCTTCCAGGAGTTGGGGCTTTTCCTACAGCAATGAATAATCTAAAAAAGTTTAATTTGATTGAACTTTTACAAGAACGAGCTGCTGCTGGAATACCAATATTGGGAATTTGTTTAGGAATGCAAGTGCTTTTTGAAAAAGGATACGAGATAGAAGAAAGACAAGGTCTTGGACTTTTAAAGGGAGAGGTAATTCCAATCAAAACTAATGAGAAAATTCCGCATATGGGATGGAATCAATTAAACCTGGCTAAAACCAGTCCAACAACTCATTATTTGTCTGATAATGATGAGGTCTATTTTGTCCATTCTTATCAGGCGACTTGTCCTGATGATGAACTCATTGCCTACACCACTTATGGCGAAGTAAAAATTCCGGCAATTGTTGGAAAAAATAATGTGATAGGCTGTCAATTTCACCCTGAAAAGAGTGGAGAAATTGGCAGAAAGATACTAAAAGCATTCTTGGAGGAAATTTAAATGAAGATTATTCCAGCAATTGATTTGCAAAATGGTGAAGCCGTGCGTCTCTACAAAGGAGATTATGATAAGAAAACGGTCTATTCAAAAAATCCCCTTGAAATTGCTCAAAAATTTGAAAGAATGGGAGCGACTGACCTCCATTTGGTTGATTTAGATGGTGCTAAGATAGGACAAACTCGTAATTTAGAGCTTGTGCGAAAAATAAAAGATGAAACAAGATTGAAAATCGAAATTGGTGGTGGAATTAGAGATTTCGATACAGTTAGAATGTATCTTGAACAAATTGGTGTGGAACGAGTGATTTTAGGAACCGCAGCGGTAGAAAAGCCTGATTTTCTTAAGGAATTATTAATTAAATATGGTCCAAGCAGAATCGTTGTTGGAGTTGATATTAGAGAGGGTTTTGTATCAACAAGTGGTTGGTTAGAAAAAACAAGTCTTCCCTACCTGTTATTTTTAAAAAAATTAGAGAGAATAGGGGTTAAAACCACTATTATTACTGATATCTCCAAAGACGGAACACTGACAGGTCCAAATTTTAAACTTTATGATGAAATTTCAAAGGAAAGTTCCCTAAACGTGATTATTTCTGGAGGTGTAAAGGATAATTCTGATATTCAACGTGCAACTCGTTCTGACTTCTATGGAATTATCGTTGGGAAAGCTTACTATGAGGGGAAAATTAATCTTGAAAAGGAGTTCAGGAATGCTAACTAAAAGAATCATCCCTTGTCTTGATATTAAAAATGGTAAGGTTGTTAAAGGAATCAATTTTGTGGGTTTAAGAGAAATAGGTGATCCAGTGGAATTGGCCAAAATATATGAAGAACAGTGTGCAGATGAAATTGTTTTTCTTGATATTACAGCATCTTTTGAAGAACGTGAAATTATTGGTGAATTAATTGGTCGGGCGGCGCGTGAACTTTCAATTCCATTAACCGTTGGTGGAGGAATTCGTTCAATTAACGATTTTAGAAGAATTCTTGCTAGAGGAGCTGATAAAGTATCCGTCAACTCAGCTGCAATTGAAAATCCTGAACTTATTCGTCAAGCGGCTAACGAATTTGGCGTTCAATGTGTTGTTGTTGCTATTGATGCTAAAAAACGAGCAGACCATAGGGGATATGATGTCTATATCAAAGGTGGGCGTGAAATTGCAGGTCTTGACTTAGTTGATTGGGCTAAAAAGTGTGAAAGATTAGGAGCAGGTGAAATTTTACTAACCTCAATGGATAAGGATGGAACAAAGACAGGCTACGATTTGGAAATGCTGAATACCGTTTGTACTGCTGTTAATATTCCTGTTGTAGCAAGTGGCGGTTGTGGGAAGATTTCGGACATTGTTGAAGTTTTTCAAAATACAAGAAGCGATGCTGCCCTTGTTGCTTCATTATTTCATTATGGCGAAGCAACAGTTGATGAAGTTAAAGACGAACTTATAAAAAATAATATTCCAGCAAGAATTATTAAGAAGGAGACATTATGAGACCAGATTTTCATAAGCAGGAACTTATTCCTGTTGTTGTTCAAGATTATCAAACAAATCAAGTATTAATGCTTGCCTATACAAATGAAGTGGCTTTTGAGAAAATGCTTGAAACTGGTGAAACTTGGTTTTGGTCACGTTCACGACAAAAACTTTGGCACAAAGGAGAAGAATCAGGTCATTTTCAAAAAATAAAAGGAATGCGTTTGGATTGCGACCAAGATACTTTATTGGTTTTTGTTGAACAAATTGGTAATGCTTGCCATACCGGAACTTACTCTTGTTTTTATGATGAAATTATTCCTTTTGATGACTCTGATATTTTTAGTGAGTTGGAGAAGCAAATCATCGACCGAAAGTTACATCCAGTCGAAAAATCTTATACGAATTATTTGCTTGGAGAGGGCATTGATAAAGTATTAAAAAAAGTTGGTGAAGAAGCAAGTGAAGTGATTATTGCTAGTAAAAATTCAGATAAAGGAGAACTTTTAGGAGAAATTGATGATTTACTTTATCACTTGTTTGTATTAATGAATCAGCAAGGTATTTCTCTAGAAGAAGTACGGAAAAAAGCAAAAGAACGGCATCAGCTAGAGGGAAATAAGAAGGAATTTCATACAAGGACGGCAGATTAAATGAAAAAATTAGATTATCATTTCCACTCTCATTTTTCGGCTGATAGTGAGGAGCTTCCTAGAAAGCATGTGACAGAAGCTATAGCACATGGTTTAGAAGAAATTTGTTTTACAGAGCATCGAGATTTTTATTTCCCAGGAATAGATTTTTCATTAAATCTACCTGAATATTTTCAAGAAATTAATCAATTGCAAGCGGAATTTAAAGATAAAATTAAAATAAAAATTGGTTTGGAAATGGGAATTGATTTACGTTTTAAATCAGAAATTAATCAGTTTATTGATTCGGCTTCTTTTGATTTTGTGATTGCCTCTGTTCATGAAATTGGAGATATTGAAGTTTATGACGGAACAGAATTTTATCTACAGAAAACAAAAGAAGAAGCACAAAGAGAATATCTTTTAGCTTGTTTAGATGTTGTTCAAAATTTTGAGAATTATAATTCATTTGGTCATTTAGATTATGTTGCTAGATATGGGCCTTACACGGATAAATCTATAAAGTTTGCAGAGAATCGGGAGATTTTATTTGAAATCTTGCAGGCTTTAGCTTCAAAAGAAAAAGCATTAGAAATAAATACTAGATTGTTTGATGATCCGAAAACTGAACAATTTTATAGTGATTTACTGATTAATTTTAAAAGATTAGGTGGAAAATTTATAACTTTAGGAACGGACAGTCATATAGCAAAGCGTGATTGGCTTTCAATTCGTAAAGCAAGAACTTTAATTAAAAAAGCTGGTTTTCACGAACTAGCAACTTTTAATGGGATGAAAATTGATAAAAATAAAAAGTCTATTAAAGAATAATAGACTTTTTATATTATGATGCTAAATCTTTCTCAAGTAGCGCAAGACGTTCTTGAACTTCTTGATTTGATAGTTGGTGGGCTTTGATGTAACGGTTATTGGGATGAACTCGACATTCATGTGAACAAGCACCAAGATATTTTGCTTCGTTTTCCTCTGAAGCTAACATTTGTCTGTTACATTCTGGATTTCCGCAATTGATGTAACGTTCACATGGGCTTCCATCAAACCAATCACGTCCGACAATAACATGTTCTTTTTGGTTGATTGGAACTGCGATTCGGCTATCAAAAACATACATTTGTCCGTCCCAGAGATCTCCTTGAACTTCTGGGTCTTTTCCGTATGTGGCAATTCCTCCGTGAAGTTGACCAACGTCTTTGAAGCCTTCCCGAACGAGCCATCCTGAAAATTTTTCACAACGTATTCCACCGGTACAGTAGGTTAAAACACGTTTTTCCATGAATTGTTCTTTGTTATCTCGAATCCACTGTGGAAGTTCTCTAAAACTTCTTATTTCTGGACGAATGGCGCCACGAAAATGTCCTAAGTCAAATTCATAATCATTTCGTGCATCAATCACTACTGTATTTTCATCAAGCATGGCCTCACGAAACTCTTTTGGATCAAGATAAGCCCCAGTAAGTTCCAAGGGATTGACGTCATCTTCTAAACTTAAATTGACTAATTCAGGGCGATAACGGACATGCATTTTCTTAAAAGCATTTTGCTCGGCTTCATCAATTTTGAAAATTGTTGAGCTAAAGCGAGGGTCATTTTTCATCAATTCCATGTAGGCATTTGTTTGCTCGATAGTACCAGAAACAGTTCCGTTGATACCTTCGTCAGCAACTAAAATGCGTCCTTTTAAACCTAATTCTTTACAGTCTGCGAGGTGTTTTTGGGCAAAAGTTTCTCCATCTTCAATTGGGACATATTGGTAATATAATAAAACTCGATAATCTTGAGTCATAATTTCTCCTTAATCTTATTAGTACATTAGAATCCATTATAATTTAATCATTTTATGTCTACCTAAAGCAACAAAATTGCTTGTATATTTTCTAACAAGCTTAATTATTGTGGATTTAATTGAATATTAAAGGGAGAAGTTGTAATCTATTTGTTGTTAAATTCTTGTTAATACAAATAAATGCATTAAATATTATTATTTTATTGACAATTTAAAATATTAAGAGTATTATAATGTAAATTAACAAAAAAGAGGAACTTGAAATGACATACACACAATTTTCATTGTTGTTGATCAAGGTGGACCTACATTAGCTTTTGTGGCTAAAATATGTGGGTCCTGTTTGGCGATAGTCATTTCGAGGACCGAGAGACGTCCTCACGGGCGTCTTTTTTGTTTCTTAATAAAAAATAGAGGTAATATTATGCGAAAAATTGAATTCTTTGACACAAGTTTGAGAGATGGCGAACAGACGCCGGGCGTTAGTTTCTCCATTTCAGAAAAAGTAACGATTGCTAAACAACTGGAAAAATGGGGGATTTCTGTCATAGAGGCTGGTTTTCCTGCGGCAAGTCCAGATAGTTTTGAAGCAGTAAAGCAAATTGCTGATTCTTTGAATGATACGGCTGTCACTGCATTAGCTCGTTGTGTTATCTCAGATATCGATAAAGCGGTTGAAGCGGTAAAGGGGGCTAAATATCCGCAAATTCATGTTTTCATTGCCACTTCACCTATTCACATGAAATATAAACTTAAAATCAGTCCCGAAGAAGTTTTGAAAAATATTGATAAATGTGTGAAATACGCACGTGAACGGGTTGAGGTTGTTGAATTTTCTCCAGAGGATGCAACAAGGACAGAGTTGAATTTTCTTTTAGAGGCTGTTCAAACGGCTGTCGATGCTGGAGCAACTTATATTAATATTCCTGACACTGTCGGTTATACGACGCCAGAAGAATATGGAAAAATTTTTAAATTTTTGATTGATAATACTAAGTCTGAGAGAGAAATTATTTTTAGTCCACATTGTCATGATGATTTAGGAATGGCTGTAGCTAATTCATTAGCTGCAATTAAAGCTGGGGCTGGGAGAGTTGAAGGAACTGTCAATGGTATTGGAGAGCGAGCTGGGAATGCTGCTCTTGAAGAAATTGCTGTGGCACTACATATTCGTAAAGATTTTTATCAGGCACAAAGTCCTTTAAAACTTTCAGAAACGGCTGCAACGGCAGAACTAATTTCACAATTTTCAGGAATTGCTATTCCAAAAAATAAAGCAATTGTTGGTGCTAATGCTTTTGCACACGAATCAGGAATTCATCAAGATGGTGTCCTTAAAAATGCTGAAACTTATGAAATTATTACACCAGAACTTGTCGGGATAAAGCATAATTCGTTGCTTTTAGGTAAACTTTCTGGTCGTCATGCTTTTAGTGAAAAATTGACGGAACTTAATATTGCTTATGACGATGAAAGTCTTGCAATTTTATTTGAAAAATTTAAAAAATTAGCTGACAAGAAAAAAGAAATTACTGACGCAGATATTCATGCCTTGTTTACAGGAGAAACGGTAAAAAATCTAGCTGGATTTATACTTGATAATGTTCAAATTGATGGGCACAAAGCACTGGTGCAACTAAAAAATCAAGAAGAGGAAATTTATGTTAGTCAAGGAGAGGGGGCAGGTTCAGTGGATGCAATTTTTAAAGCTATTGATAAAGTCTTTAATCATCAACTAAAATTAATTTCCTATTCAGTTGATGCTGTAACTGATGGAATTGATGCACAAGCAACGACTTTGGTTTCTGTTGAAAATCTATCTACAGGCACTATATTTAATGCTAAAGGTGTTGATTATGATGTATTGAAAGGAAGCGCCATTGCTTACATGAACGCTAATGTTTTAGTTCAAAAAGAAAATTTACAAGGAAAGGTTGAACAAATTTCAGCTCATGATGGAATTTAAGGTGAAAAATATTGTCTAAAAAAATTGTGACACTTGCGGGAGATGGAATTGGGCCAGAAATTATGTCAGCTGGTTTAAGTGTTTTAAAAGCTGTCAGTAAAAAAATTGATTTTGAGTATGAATTAGAAGCTAAAGATTTTGGAGGAATTGCAATTGATAAGCATGGTCATCCTTTACCAGAAGAAACTTTGCAAGCAGTTAAAAATGCTGACGCAATCTTGCTCGCTGCAATTGGTCATCCTAAATACAACAATGCAAAAGTTAGACCAGAACAAGGGCTACTTGCTTTACGAAAAGAATTAGGACTGTATGCTAATGTTCGTCCATTAAAAATTTATCCGGCTCTAAAAAAACTTTCTCCCATCCGAAATGTTGAAAATGTTGATTTCCTAGTGATTCGCGAACTGACAGGGGGAATCTATTTCGGTCAGCATGAATTGGCAGATGATAAAGCACGAGATGTCAATGATTATTCTGCTGATGAAATAAGAAGAATTCTTCATTTTGCTTTCAAAAGTGCTCAAAGTCGGCCCAGAAAATTACTGACTTCGGTTGATAAACAAAATGTCCTTGCAACTTCTAAATTATGGCGAAAAATTGCTGATGAAATTGCTGACGAATATCCTGATGTACGATTAGAGCACCAATTGGTCGATTCTTGTGCGATGTTACTGATTACTAATCCGCAACAATTTGATGTGATAGTCACTGAAAATCTATTTGGTGATATTCTCTCTGATGAAGCAAGTAGTTTGGCCGGTAGCTTAGGAGTGATGCCTTCGAGTTCGCATGGATTTAACGGTTTAGCACTCTATGAGCCAATTCATGGTTCGGCACCAGATATTGCAGGAAAAGGAATTGCGAACCCTGTTTCGATGATTCTATCAATTGCCATGATGCTAAGAGAATCTTTTGGGCAAGAAGATGGGGCTGCGATGATTGAGAAAGCCGTAACCCAAACTTTTACTGACGGAATTTTGACTAAAGATTTAGGTGGGACTGCAACAACTAAAGAAATGACAGAAGCAATCCTGAAAAATTGTCAGTAAAATGCGATTGAATAGTGAGCATTTTAGTTGTAGATAAAAGAACCGTCAGCGCAGCTGACAATTCTGTCAGTAAATATTACTGACAGAATTTGTCAGAATAAATTTTTAAAAAAGGAAATAAAAAAATGTCAGGTAAAACAATATTTGATAAACTTTGGGATCAGCATGTGATTGCTGGAAATGAGGGAGAACCTCAACTGCTTTATATTGACCTTCATGTTATTCATGAGGTTACGAGTCCGCAAGCATTTCAGGGCTTACGTGAAGCAGGACGTCGTGTTCGGAGAAAAGATTTGACATACGGAACTCTTGACCACAATGTTCCAACACAAGATATTTTTAATATTCAAGATTTGATTTCTAAAAAACAAATTGATACTTTTACTAAAAATGTCAAAGAATTTGAGGTTCCAGCGGAGACTCATGGTGGAAAAGGACAAGGAATTGTTCACATGGTAGCACCTGAATCTGGCAGAACTCAACCGGGAAAAACAATTGTTTGTGGCGATAGTCATACCGCAACAAATGGAGCATTTGGTGCAATTGCTTTTGGAATTGGTACAAGTGAAGTTGAACATGTTCTTGCAACTCAAACCATTTGGCAAGTTAAACCCAAGCGTATGAAAATTGAATTTCAAGGTCATCCACAAAAAGGAATTTATAGCAAAGACTTTATCCTCGCATTAATTGCTAAATATGGTGTGGATGCAGGTGTAGGTTATGCGGTTGAATATAGTGGGGATGCTATCAGTGATTTAAGCATGGAAGAACGGATGACAATCTGTAACATGTCAATTGAATTTGGGGCAAAAATTGGCCTGATGAATCCTGATGAAAAAACTTATGACTATGTCAAAGGGCGTGAACATGCACCTAAAAACTTTAATGAAGCTGTCAGTAAATGGGAAAAACTTGTCAGTGATTCTGATGCACAATACGATAAGATTTTAAGTCTTGATGTCAGCCAGTTGAAACCAATGGTGACATGGGGAACAAATCCCGGAATGGGCCTAGAATTTGGCGAAAAGTTTCCGGAAATTAACAATGATTTGAATTATGAACGTGCTTATCAGTACATGGATTTAAAGCCAGGCCAAACCGCTTCTGACATAGATTTAGGCTATATTTTCATTGGTTCTTGTACGAATGCTAGACTTGGTGATTTAGAAGAAGCTGCAAAAATTATTGGAGACAGACATATTGCTGATGGACTGACAGGAATTGTCGTCCCTGGAAGCAGACCTGTGAAAGAAGCGGCTGAAGCACAAGGTCTTGATAAAATTTTTAAAGAAGCTGGTTTTGAATGGCGGGAACCGGGTTGCTCAGCCTGTCTTGGAATGAATCCTGACCAAATTCCAGAATACGTTCATTGTGCTTCAACCTCTAATCGAAATTTTGAAGGACGTCAAGGACATAATGCAAGAACGCACCTGTGCTCTCCAGCTATGGCTGCTGCCGCCGCAATCGCCGGTAAATTTGTAGATGTTAGAACACTCGTAACAGATTAGCCTGTAGAAAGATAAAAAGATGGAAAAATTCACGATTTACAAAGGGACAAGTGTTCCAGTCATGAACGATAATATTGACACAGACCAAATTATTCCTAAACAATTTTTGAAAGCAATCGATAAAAAGGGATTTGGGAAAAATTTATTTTATGAATGGCGTTATCTCAAAGATTACGATGAAAATCCTGATTTTATTTTGAATGCTCCAAAATACAAAAAAGCTTCTCTGTTAATTTCAGGAGATAATTTTGGTTCTGGTTCTTCAAGAGAACATGCGGCGTGGGCCTTATCAGATTACGGATTTCGGGCAATTATTGCTGGCTCTTACTCAGATATTTTTTATAATAATGCTTTAAAAAATGGCCTGTTGCCAATTAAACAATCAAGAAAAGTTCTAAATCAACTGACAAAACTGTCAAGTCAAGAAGAAATTACAATTGATTTACCCCATCAGCTAATCATCACAAGCCTTGGTGACTTTCATTTTGAGATTGACCCCATTTGGAAAGACAAATTAATTAATGGCTTAGATGATATTGGAATAACCTTGCAATATGAAGAAGCAATCTCAGCATACGAACAAAAAAATCAATAAGAGCGAGCCTAAAATGACAATTATTAATTTAAAGAATGTAAATCTTACTCGAAATAAAAAAGAAATTCTTAAAGATATTACTTGGAAAGTAAATCCCGGCGAAAATTGGGTTATTCTGGGCCTCAACGGCTCTGGAAAATCAAGTCTTTTGAAATTGATTTTAGCAGAAGAATGGAAAACTTCTGGCGAAATCACTGTTTTAAATACTCAATTTGGAAGTGGAGAAATTCCAAAGTTGAGAAAAAGAATCAGCGTAGTTGGCTCATTTATTGCTGAAAGATTTCAACCAAATATTAAGGCTGAAAACCTTGTTTATACTGGGAAATTTAATTCGAGCATGCTCTATAAACCCTACACAGATCAGGAGCTTGATGAGGCCCGTCAGCTTTTAAGACAAATGGGCGCAAAATCACTTATTGGCCGAAATTATGCCAGCCTTTCTCAAGGGGAAAAGCAAGTTCTTCTTATTGCTAGGAGCTTAATTTTAAAGCCTGAGCTTTTAATTTTGGACGAAGCAACGAACGGTTTAGATTTATTTGCTAAAGAAAAATTATTAAAGCAACTGCAGCAGATTAATCAATTAAAAACCGCACCAACACTCATTTATATTTCTCATCATCCCGATGAAATCACTGATATTTTTACTCACCTTTTACTTTTAAGAGAAGGAAAAGTGATTCAATCAGGGAAAAAAGAAAACTTATTAAATGAAAAGATACTTACTGATTTTTATCAAGAAAAAGTAGAAGTTCACCGTTTTGAGCAGAAATATTTTGTAATTCCTGCTAACTGAGAAAGGAAAGCAAAAGTATTTTATAGACTATATAGAATATTCTGACAAAATATTGTATTTTCATTTTTTTAGTGATAAAATAGCTCTATGTAAATTTACGGGGAGGTCAAAAAGATAACATATGGAATTCAAATATAACGGAAAAGTTGAATCAGTGGAACTCAATAAATATTCTAAGACATTGACTCAAGATCCAACACAACCAGCGACTCAAGCGATGTACTACGGCATTGGTTTTAAAGATGAGGATTTCAAAAAAGCTCAGGTCGGAATCGTCAGCATGGATTGGGACGGAAATCCATGTAATATGCACTTGGGAACACTTGGGAGTAAAATCAAAAGTTCTGTCAACCAAACTGACGGATTGATTGGACTTCAATTTCATACTATTGGAGTTTCTGATGGAATTGCTAACGGAAAGCTTGGCATGAGATATTCTTTGGTCAGTCGTGAAGTGATTGCTGACAGCATCGAAACCAACGCTGGCGCAGAATATTATGATGCCATCGTTGCCATTCCCGGTTGTGATAAAAATATGCCAGGGTCAATCATCGGAATGGCTCGCTTAAATCGTCCGTCAATTATGGTCTATGGTGGAACGATTGAACATGGCGAATATAAAGGTGAAAAATTAAATATTGTTTCGGCCTTTGAAGCTCTGGGGCAAAAAATCACTGGAAATATTTCTGATGAAGATTATCATGGCGTTATTTGCAATGCCATTCCAGGACAAGGGGCTTGCGGAGGAATGTACACTGCCAATACCCTGGCTGCTGCTATTGAAACTTTAGGAATGAGTTTACCTTATTCCTCTTCCAATCCAGCAGTCAGTCAAGAAAAACAAGAAGAGTGTGATGAAATTGGTTTAGCCATCAAAAATTTATTAGAAAAAGATATTAAACCAAGTGATATCATGACCAAAGAAGCTTTTGAAAATGCCATAACAATTGTCATGGTCCTTGGAGGCTCAACCAATGCTGTGCTTCATATCATTGCAATGGCAAATGCCATTGGTGTAGAAATTACGCAAGATGATTTCCAACGTATTTCAGATATTACCCCTGTTCTTGGCGATTTCAAACCAAGCGGAAAATATATGATGGAAGATCTGCACAAAATTGGTGGCCTTCCTGCTGTTTTGAAATACCTACTTAAAGAAGGAAAACTTCACGGTGATTGTTTGACCGTCACAGGTAAAACTTTGGCTGAAAATGTTGAAACAGCATTAGATTTGGACTTTGACAGCCAAGATATTATGCGACCACTAAAAAATCCAATTAAAGCTACTGGACATTTACAAATCTTGTACGGTAATCTTGCCCAAGGGGGTTCTGTTGCAAAAATTTCTGGTAAAGAAGGCGAATTTTTCAAAGGAACTGCTCGTGTTTTTGACGGAGAACAACACTTTATCGATGGCATTGAGTCTGGCCGATTGCATGCCGGTGATGTTGCGGTCATTAGAAATATTGGCCCAGTCGGAGGTCCGGGAATGCCAGAGATGTTAAAACCAACCTCAGCATTAATTGGAGCAGGACTTGGAAAATCTTGTGCCCTAATTACTGACGGAAGATTTTCTGGTGGCACACACGGCTTTGTTGTGGGTCATATCGTCCCTGAAGCAGTTGAAGGTGGGTTGATTGGTTTAGTTGAAGATGATGATATTATCGAAATTGATGCGGTGAATAATAGAATTAGTTTAAAAGTTTCTGATGAAGAAATTGCTAAACGACGTGCCAATTATCAAAAACCAACCCCTAAAGCAACGCGTGGTGTCCTTGCAAAATTTGCCAAACTTACACGCCCCGCTAGTGAAGGTTGCGTTACAGATTTATAGAAAGGTTTGAATGAAAAAAATAAAGTTAGAAAAACCTACTTCCGGTTCCCAACTTGTTCTCCAAACCTTAAAAGAACTTGGAGTAGAAATTATTTTTGGTTATCCTGGTGGGGCCATGCTCCCCTTGTATGATGCGATTCATAATTTTGAAGGAATTCAACATATTTTAGCCCGTCATGAGCAAGGAGCAACGCATGAAGCCGAAGGTTATGCTAAATCGTCTGGTAAAGTTGGTGTCGTCGTTGTTACGTCTGGACCGGGAGCGACTAATGCAGTAACCGGAATTGCTGACGCTTATCTTGATTCAGTCCCATTGTTAGTTTTCACAGGTCAAGTTGGCCGTCAGTCAATTGGTAAAGATGCTTTTCAAGAAGCAGATACTGTTGGAATTACAGCCCCAATTACAAAATATAATTATCAAATTAGGGAAACTGCAGATATTCCAAGAATTGTTACAGAAGCCTATTATTTGGCAAGGACAGGACGTCCTGGGCCAGTAGAAATCGATTTACCAAAAGATGTTTCCACCCTTGAAGTCACTGAAATTAATGACCCAAGCTTGAATCTTCCTCATTATCACGAAAGTGAAAAAGCGACTGATGAACAATTGCAAGAATTACTGACAGAACTTTCTGTCAGTAAAAAACCAGTCATTATTGCTGGCGGAGGAATTAATTATTCTGGCTCAGTTGATATTTTCAGAGCATTTGTCGAAAAATATCAAATTCCAGTTGTTTCTACATTGCTTGGCTTAGGAACATTACCAATCAGCCACGAATTGCAACTAGGAATGGCAGGAATGCACGGTTCATACGCTGCAAATATGGCTTTAGTTGAAGCTGACTATATTATTAATTTGGGATCACGTTTTGACGATAGAGTTGTATCCAATCCAGCAAAATTTGCTAAAAATGCTGTCGTTGCTCATATTGATATTGACGCTGCTGAACTTGGCAAAATTGTAAAAACCGATATTCCAATCCTTTCTGATTTGAAAGTGGCTTTAAGCAGACTTTTGCAATTAAATAGGGTCAAGACTGATTTTAATGATTGGATTAAAACTGTCATTGAAAATAAAGAGAAAGCACCATTTACTTATGAGCCCCAAAACCATGATATCCGTCCACAGGAAACAATTAAATTAATTGGAGAATACACTCAAGGAGATGCAATCATTGTGACCGATGTTGGGCAACATCAAATGTGGGTGGCGCAATATTATCCTTATAAAAATGCAAGGCAACTTATTACTTCTGGGGGAATGGGAACGATGGGCTTTGGCATTCCTGCAGCAATCGGTGCAAAGCTGGCACAGCCAAATAAAAATGTCATTGTTTTTGTTGGCGATGGTGGCTTTCAAATGACTAATCAAGAATTAGCATTACTTAATGGCTACGGTATTGCAATCAAAGTTGTTCTGATTAATAATCATTCATTGGGAATGGTACGTCAATGGCAAGAATCATTCTATGAAGAGCGACGTTCACAATCGGTTTTTGATGTTGAACCCAATTTTCAATTGTTAGCCGAAGCTTATGGCATCAAACATGTTAAGTTAGATAATCCAAAAACTTTGGCTGATGATTTAAAAATTATTACAGAAGATGAGCCAATGCTTATTGAAGTTCTAATTTCAAAATCTGAGCATGTTTTACCAATGATACCAGCTGGATTACACAATGACGAAATGATTGGACTTCATTTTACTGATGAGAATGAGGAGGTAGATAATGCGTAGAATGATTATCGCAAAACTTCATAATGTAACAGGAATTATGAATCGATTTACCGCCGTTCTCAATCGAAGGCAAGTGAACATTCTCTCAATTACCGCTGGAGTTACAGAAAGTCAAGACTTAACTCATACCACTTTTGTTATTGAAGTTGATCATCTTGATGAAGTAGAACAAATCATTAAACAATTAAATCGCTTAATAGATGTGATTGAAGTAGCTGATATTACAGATTTGCCTCATGTAGAACGTGAAGTCGTCTTGATTAAAGTATCAGCTCCACCGACCATTAGGGCAGAAATTTTTACAATGATTGAACCTTTTAGAGTAAATGTAGTTGATGTCAATCTGGAAAATGTCACCATTCAATTAACGGGTGATTCAGCAAAAATCGAAGCACTTATTGATGTTGTTAGTCCTTATGGTATTCTAAATATGGCTCGGACAGGTAGTGCAGGTTTTGAGCGTGGCTAAATTTAAATAAGTTAACAAATAAATAGAAAAATAGAGGAAACAAAAATGGCAGTTACAATGTATTATGAAGATGATGTAGAAGTATCAGCACTTGCTGGAAAGCAAATTGCAGTAATCGGCTATGGGTCACAAGGACATGCTCACGCACAGAATTTGCGTGATTCTGGTCACAACGTTATCATTGGTGTGCGCCACGGAAAATCTTTTGATAAAGCAAAAGAAGATGGCTTTGAAACATTTGAAGTAGGAGAAGCGGTAGCTAAATCTGATGTTATTATGGTTTTGGCGCCAGATGAACTTCAACAATCCATTTATAAAGAGGACATCAAACCAAACTTGAAAGCAGGTTCAGCACTTGGTTTTGCTCACGGATTTAATATCCATTTTGGCTATATTAAAGTACCAGAAGACGTTGACGTCTTTATGGTTGCACCTAAGGCTCCAGGTCACCTTGTCCGTCGGACTTATACTGAAGGTTTTGGTACACCAGCTTTGTTTGTTTCACACCAAAATGCAAGTGGTCATGCGCGTGAAATCGCAATGGATTGGGCCAAAGGAATTGGTTGTGCTCGAGTGGGAATTATTGAAACAACTTTTAAAGAAGAAACAGAAGAAGATTTGTTTGGAGAACAAGCCGTTCTATGTGGAGGTTTGACAGCACTTGTTGAAGCCGGTTTTGAAACACTGACAGAAGCTGGATACGCTGGCGAATTGGCTTACTTTGAAGTTTTACACGAAATGAAATTGATTGTTGACCTCATGTATGAAGGGGGTTTTACTAAAATGCGTCAATCCATCTCAAATACTGCTGAGTTTGGCGATTATGTGACTGGTCCACGGATTATTACTGACGAAGTTAAAAAGAATATGAAGCTTGTTTTGGCTGATATTCAATCTGGAAAATTTGCTCAAGATTTCGTTGATGACTTCAAAGCGGGGCGTCCAAAATTAACAGCCTATCGCGAAGCTGCTAAAAATCTTGAAATTGAAAAAATTGGGGCAGAACTACGTAAAGCAATGCCATTCACACAATCTGGTGATGACGATGCCTTTAAAATCTATCAGTAATTTCTCTTATTGATTGAACAAAAACATAAAAGCATTTTATGGAGGAATGACATAAATGATAAGTGCCAAAGAGGTTGAAGATGCCTATGATTTGTTAAAAGCAGTTGTCACTAAAACACCTTTACAATTAGACCCTTACCTTTCCAATAAATATCAAGCAAATATTTACTTAAAAGAAGAAAACTTACAGAAAGTTCGTTCTTTTAAATTACGAGGAGCTTATTATTCTATCAGTAAATTATCTGATGAGCAACGCTCTAAAGGAGTGGTTTGTGCCTCCGCAGGAAATCATGCACAAGGAGTTGCTTTTGCTGCAAATCAATTAAATATTTCTGCGACAATTTTTATGCCCGTTACCACACCTAACCAAAAAATTTCACAAGTTAAATTTTTTGGCGAAAGTCATGTAAAAATTCGTTTAATTGGTGATACTTTTGATGAATCAGCCAGGGCAGCAAAAGCTTTTTCTCAAGATAATGACAAACCATTTATTGACCCTTTTGATGATGAAAATGTAATTGCTGGTCAAGGGACAGTGGCTTTAGAAATTTTTGCTCAAGCTAAAAAACAAGGAATAAGTTTAGATAAGATTTTTGTACAAATTGGTGGAGGTGGTTTAATTGCAGGAATTACAGCCTACAGTAAGGAACGATATCCAAAGACTGAAATTATCGGAGTTGAAGCAAAAGGGGCAACAAGTATGAAAGCTGCCTACTCTGCTGGTCAGCCCGTCACCTTGGAACACATTGATAAATTTGCTGACGGAATTGCGGTTGCGACTGTCGGTCAGAAAACTTACCAACTTATTAATGACAAAGTGAAACAATTGCTTGCGGTTGATGAAGGTTTAATTTCTCAAACCATACTCGAATTGTATTCAAAATTAGGAATTGTCGCCGAGCCAGCAGGTGCAACATCTGTTGCCGCACTTGAACTTATTAAAGATGAAATCAAGGGTAAAAATATCGTCTGTATCATCAGCGGCGGAAATAATGATATTAGTCGAATGCAAGAAATTGAAGAAAGAGCTTTGGTTTATGAAGGTCTAAAACATTATTTTGTCATTAACTTTCCTCAAAGACCAGGAGCCTTACGAACTTTTGTCAGTGATATTTTAGGGCCAAATGATGATATCACCCGATTTGAGTACATCAAAAGGGCTGATAAAGGTAAAGGGCCTTGTCTTGTTGGGATTTTACTTTCAGATGCTAGTGATTATGATTCATTGATTAATCGGATTGAAAGATTTGATAATCGTTATGTTAACTTACATGGAAATGATAGTTTATACGAACTTTTGGTCTAACTAACCAATAATTGATTTGAGCCATTTTCTAGTTTCAATTCTCTTTAAATCACTAGAAATTTGATATAATTTAATTAATAAATTATTTAAATTTAATGAGATAGAAAAGAGAAATATCATGACAGAAATCACACAACTTTTTCAATATAATACCCTTGGAGCTTTAATGGCAGGCCTTTACGAGGGGACAATGACAATTGGTGAACTTCTGAAACATGGTGATTTAGGAATTGGAACTTTAGATTCTGTTGATGGAGAATTGATTGTTTTGGACGGTAAAGCCTACCAAGCTAAAGGTGATAAAACCATCGTAGAATTAACTGATGACATCAAAGTCCCTTATGCTGCAGTTGTTCCCCATCAGGCAGAGGTAGTTTTTAAACAAAAATTTACGGCCAGTGATAAGGAATTAGAAGACCGAATCGAAAGCTATTTTGACGGGCAAAACTTATTTCGCTCAATCAAAATAACTGGTGAGTTTCCAAAAATGCACGTTCGTATGATTCCACGGGCAAAATCAGGGACAAGATTTGTAGAAGTTTCACAAAATCAACCCGAATACACTGAAGAAAACGTCAAAGGAACAATTGTTGGGATTTGGACTCCAGAAATGTTTCATGGTGTGAGTGTTGCTGGTTATCATCTCCATTTTATTAGTGAAGATTTTACTTTTGGTGGACATGTCCTTGATTTTATTATTGATAATGGTACTGTTGAAATTGGCGCAATTGACCAATTGAACCAATCATTCCCCGTTCAAGATCGCAAATTCTTGTTTGCTGACCTTGATATTGAAGCACTAAAAAAAGATATCGATGTAGCTGAATGATAATCACTAGATTTCTTTAGCTATATTAAAGGAGAAATCTATGAAAATTATTGCAACATCAGATGCACCAGCCGCTATCGGTCCTTATGTTCAAGGCAAAATTGTTAATGGTTTACTCTATGCATCAGGCCAAATTCCGTTGAATCCATTGAATGGAGAGATTGTTGGAGATAGCATTGAGACTCAAACCGAACAGGTGATGAAAAATATTTCTGCTATTTTGAAAGAAGCACATTCTGATTTTGACTTAGTCATCAAAACAACATGTTTCTTGAAAAATATTGAAGATTTTTCAAGATTTAATGCAATTTATTCAAAGTTTTTTGATAAGGAATTCCCAGCGCGTTCCGCTGTTAGAGTCGCAGGATTACCTAAAAATGTCCTTATTGAAATAGAAGTCTTTGCAGAAGTTAAATCCTAAAATTAAAACATATTAGCTATAAAAATTACTGACAAGATTTCTGTCAGTAATTTTTTTGGTTACAAGTCAGTCTTTTTTACGTATAGAAAATTATAAGCCAATTTTAAAATTGCTGACAAAGTTGTCAGTAAAAAATGGAGGAATTATGATAACAAATTTTGATTTATATCGTTGGAAAAAAGCTGGCATGACCAATTTAGGAGTAAATAAACTTTTAAAATTTTTTCATAGATATGATAAAAAAATAAGTTTAAGACAAATGGGACAAGTAGCACAACTTAAATCAATTCCCAACTTTATTGAACAATATAAAAATCAAGACGTAAGTAAACTGAGAGAAGAGTATAAAATATACCCATCATTTTCTCTTCTTGATGAAATTTATCCCGAAAGGCTCAAGGAAATTTACAATCCACCGGTTCTATTATTTTATCAAGGAGATATAAGACTCTTAAAAACTCGTAAATTAGCTTTTGTTGGTAGTCGACAAGCAAGTTCACAAGGAATTAAAGCCGTTCAAAAAATTGTGACAGAGTTGAACCAAAATTTTACGATTGTCAGCGGACTCGCTAAAGGAATAGATACAGCAAGTCATCTTTCTGCCATTAAAAATAAAATCCCTACAATTGCAGTTATCGGTACAGGCTTAGATATCTTTTATCCTTTAGAAAATCGAAAAATTCAAGAATATCTTGCTAAAAACCAACTCATACTATCAGAATATTCAGTCGGAGAAAAACCACTTCGCTATCATTTTCCTGAACGTAATCGTATCATTGCGGGACTTTCACATGGTGTAGTAGTGATAGAAGCAAAGTTACGAAGTGGTAGTTTAATTACTTGTGAGCGCGCTCTGGAAGAAGGAAGAGATATTTTCGCTGTACCAGGAAACATAGCAGATGGATTTTCAGATGGCTGTAATCATCTAATACAACAAGGAGCAAAATTAATCTATCAAGCCCAAGATATCTTAGAAGAATATTTGTATGATTAAAAAAAGCCTTTATCACCTTGCACCACATGACTTAAGTCGGTTTTTATAGTACAAAAAAATATCAAGTTCTACTATAAGAAAACTAAATAACTTGACATATTGAAGAAAAGCATTTATTATGAGAGAGTGAATTTAATGTAAATAAGAGTATTAACACCTCTTAAACTATTATTTTACTTCCACATTCGATATATACCTCTATGAATTAAGATACAATAACTAAAAGATAGTGGATACCCAAAAGAATAAATAGGAAAAATTATGCCAACTTCAACTAAAAGTAAAACAAAAACAACTACAAAGAAAAAAACAACACGAAAAAGAGTCACTCCAGGTAAAAATCTGGTTATTGTAGAATCGCCAGCAAAAGCTAAAACAATTGAAAAATATTTAGGGCGAAACTACAAAGTTGTGGCTTCAGTAGGTCATATTCGTGATTTGAAAAAATCAACCATGTCTGTTGATATAGAGAATGACTATGAACCTCAATATATTAATATTCGTGGGAAAGCCCCATTAATTAACTCTCTCAAAAAAGAAGCAAAGGCTGCCAAAGCCGTCTATCTCGCAAGTGACCCGGACCGTGAAGGTGAAGCAATTTCTTGGCACTTAGCACATATCTTAAATCTCCCACTTGAAGAAAAAAATCGAGTGGTCTTTAATGAAATCACTAAAGATGCTGTTAAAAATGCCTTTAAGGAGCCGCGTCAAATTGATGTGGATCTAGTTGATGCCCAACAAGCACGCCGAGTTCTTGACCGTTTGGTGGGTTATTCAATTAGTCCTATTCTATGGAAAAAAGTCAAAAAAGGACTTTCAGCAGGTCGAGTTCAATCTATTGCCTTAAAACTAATTGTTGACCGCGAGAATGAAATTAATGCTTTTATTCCAGAAGAGTATTGGTCAATTGATGGTGAATTTAAAAAAGGAACTAAAAAATTCAAAGCATCCTTCTGGGGAATTGACGGAAAAAAACATCCTTTAAAAACCAATGAAGATGTCACCAAAGTCATGGAACGTTTAGACGGTCCTGATTTTAACGTAGATAAAGTTGAAAAGAAAGAACGTCGCAGAAACGCTCCTCTTCCTTATACAACTAGCTCAATGCAACAAGACGCAGCTAATAAACTTAACTTTCGTACCCGTAAAACAATGATGGTTGCTCAACAACTTTATGAAGGTCTTACTTTAGGAAGCCAGGGCCATCAAGGTTTAATTACCTATATGCGTACAGACTCAACACGTATTTCTCCTGTTGCACAAAGTGCAGCTCACAATTATATTGCTGATCAATTTGGAGAAAAATATAGTAAACACGGTTCAAAAGTTAAAAATGCCTCTGGAGCCCAAGATGCCCACGAAGCAATTCGACCTTCAAATGTCTTTAACACTCCAGACGCCATTGCTAAATATCTAGACAAAGATCAACTAAAACTTTACACACTCATCTGGAATCGTTTCGTTGCCAGTCAAATGGTCGCAGCTATTTTCGATACTGTTAAAGTAAATCTGTCTCAAAATGGTGTTATCTTTATTGCTAATGGTTCACAAGTGAAATTTGACGGTTATCTGCGAATCTACAATGATTCTGATAAATCAAATATGCTTCCAGAGATGGAAGAAAATGAAACTGTCAAAAAAGCGAATGTTAAACCAGAACAACATTTCACTCAACCACCAGCTAGATATTCCGAAGCAACACTCATCAAGACATTGGAAGAAAATGGAGTGGGACGTCCCTCAACCTATGCGCCTACACTAGAAACAATTCAAAAACGTTACTATGTGAGATTGTCAGCAAAACGTTTTGAACCTACAGAGCTTGGAGAAATTGTCAATAAGCTTATTGTTGAGTTCTTCCCTAACATTGTAAATACTGAATTTACAGCTGAAATGGAAAAAGATCTTGATGAAGTTGAAGAAGGAAAACGTCAATGGATTGAGGTTGTTGACCAATTTTACAAACCCTTTGCAAAAGAACTTGAAAATGCCGAAGAAGGTATGGAAAAAATTCAAATCAAGGATGAACCTGCTGGCTTTGACTGTGATGTTTGTGGAAGTCCGATGGTAATTAAGTTGGGACGTTTTGGAAAATTTTACGCTTGTAGCAACTTCCCAGATTGCCGAAACACCAAAGCAATTGTCAAAGAAATAGGCGTAAAATGTCCACTTTGCCATGAAGGAAATATTATTGAACGCAAAACAAAGAAAAATAGAATTTTCTATGGTTGTGATCGTTACCCAGACTGTGAATTCACAAGTTGGGACAAACCTATCGGACGTGATTGTCCTAAATCTGGACATTTTCTTGTTGAAAAGAAAGTTCGTGGTGGCGGTAAACAAGTGGTATGTTCAAATGATGAATGTGATTATCAAGAAGAAAAACAAAAATAAAAGGCGCTTCCGCGCTTTTTTATTATATTAATCAATGGAAAAATTTACTAAATTTAGATATAATTGGGACTATGAAAAAAACACATATTAACGTTATTGGAGCGGGACTTGCTGGTTCTGAAGCTGCTTATCAAATTGCTAAGCGTGGCATTCCCGTTAAACTATACGAAATGCGAGGCGTTAAACAAACCCCTCAACACAAAACAGATAAATTTGCTGAACTAGTCTGTTCAAATTCTCTTCGTGGAGCTGCAATCACTAACGCGGTTGGTCTCTTAAAAGAAGAAATGAGAAGACTTGATTCTGTAATTATCAAGGCAGCGGAAGTGACTCAAGTACCTGCTGGAGGAGCCTTAGCTGTTGATAGAGAAGGTTTCTCTGATTTTGTCACAAGAGAAGTTTCTAACCATCCATTGGTTGAAGTAATTCGTGAAGAAATTACTGATCTTCCAGAAGATGAAATTACAATTATTGCTACTGGACCTCTAACTTCAGATAAATTAGCAGAAAAAATTCATGAGTTTAACGGTGCGGATGGCTTTTATTTTTATGATGCAGCAGCACCAATTATTGACGCCAACTCGATTAATTTTGATAAAGTCTATAAAAAATCTCGATATGATAAAGGTGAGGCTGACTATATCAACTGTCCAATGACCAAGGAAGAATTTCAAGCCTTTCAAGAAGCTTTAATTTCTGCTGAAGAAGCTCCTTTAAACTCTTTTGAAGATTTAAAAGTCTTTGAAGGTTGTATGCCTATTGAAGAAATGGCCAAGCGTGGTTATAAAACGATGCTATTTGGCCCGATGAAACCTGTTGGATTGGAATATCCTGAAGATTATAAAGGCCCCAGAGATGGTGATTTTAAGACTCCCTATGCAGTTGTTCAACTTCGCCAAGATAATGCTTCCGCATCTTTGTACAATATCGTAGGATTTCAAACTCATTTAAAATGGGGAGAACAAAAACGAGTTTTCCAAATGATTCCAGGTCTTGAAAATGCTGAATTCGTTCGTTATGGAGTCATGCATCGTAATTCTTACATGGATTCTCCAAATCTTCTTAAACAAACTTTCCAATCTCGCAAACAAGAGAATCTGTTCTTTGCAGGACAAATGACAGGAGTAGAGGGCTATGTAGAATCAGCTGCTTCTGGTTTAGTTGCTGGAATTAATGCTGTCAAACTCTTTAATGACGAAGAAGTAGTTATATTCCCAAAAACAACGGCGATTGGAAGTTTACCTTACTACATCACCCATACTGATAGCAAACATTTTCAACCAATGAATGTAACCTTCGGAATTGTTGAAGAATTAGAAGGCCCACGAATTCGTGATAAAAAAGAACGTTATACTAAGGTAGCAGAGCGTGCTTTAAATAGCTTAACAGATATTATTTCAAAAGATAATCTATAACAAATAAAAAACACTTGGAATTTGAATCAAGTGTTTTTAATTTGTTATAGATTATCTAGAGCATTTTTTTGTTCTTCATTGATAATATGAGTATAAAGGTCTGTAACTTGAGTTGAAGCATGCCCTAACTGATTGCTCACCAATACCTGAGAATTTGTTTGAGCATAAAGTCGAGTCGCAAGTGTATGTCTAAGCTTGTGAGGGGTCACTCGCACTTTAAAAGCTTGAGAATATTTAGCAACTAATTTTTCAACACTAGAAGGATCTATTCGGCTAGGAACATCTCTATAAAGTGTCACAAAAAATGCCGTATCTTTCGCTGTAGTCTTATAACGTTGACTTCGTACTTCCAAGTATCTTTCAAAATAAGTTTTGGCAAAAGGAGCATAAGGAACAGCATCCCTTTTTCCTCCTTTACGAGTCACCTCAACAACCATAGTAATAAGATTTAAATCTCTTAAATCTACATTAACTGCCTCAGAAAGACGAATACCAGAGGCTAAAATAAGTGCAATAATTGCTAAATCACGTTCTTTATTTTTGAAAAAACTAGAACGAGCTCTATTTGATAATGTTTTTTCATATTCATTATCAATATAGTCAAGAAAACCTTGAGTTTCATCTCCCAAAAAAAGCTTCCCTTTAATATTCTCAGCACGAGAAGCTAAAGTTTCGGATTTTTTCTTAGTCTGTACCTTCTTCATAACATTACGATAGAAGTAAGGCTCACCATCTTCATTTTCAACCTCTTCAGTAAGGTATTTATAAAGACTAGAAAGAGCAGATAGAGTACGATTAATTGTTGTTTGACTTACCCCATAACGAGTAGAGCGCGTATTTAAACGGGGTCTCTCCCTAAGATAGAGGATAAATGACTCCAAATCTCGTTTAGTTAAGTTTTCTAAAACAGAGAGGGAAACATCAGTTATCTTATCAACATCAGCAACTCCAGAATCGACCAACCAACTAAAGAAACGTTCATATTCTTTAAGATATTCATAAAGTGTATTCAAACTATAAGGAATAGTAAGTTTAGATTGATAATATTCTAAAACATAAGAAGGCATGATATGTTTTAGTTTTTCAATATTTTGTATTAATTGTTCACGTTTCATAAATTTAAGTATACCAGAAGAGATATCCAATTGTCAAGAAAATTACAGTTTTTCGGAAAGATGTTACTTAAAACATATAGGAGTTCTGTGTCACACCTTTTCAAAAGGTTTCGTAAACCTTTCTATTATAAGGTTTTATAACACATTGCTCTCCTGTTTTTTGTTTTAATTATCTTTCTAAAAAATTTTTTCAGAAGTCTTTTCTATTTCCATGAAATAACTCATATAATAGTTATCATAAAGACACGGTTACTCACCAAAAAGAGAGATTCCGATTAAGAATCTCCCTTTTACATCATTATGACTTGACTTTTTATGCATATTTATTTATAATATCATTAAGTAAGTCGATTGAACGGTGAGTGTTCTTAATCGGCAGGCATGATAAAGTTTCCGCTTTTTCGTGCCTTTTTTATTTGCCTTAATTATACCATAAACTATTCTTGCGTGCAAGGATTTTTTTGTTATGCTCTGTTAAGCTATTTACTCAGGTTTTGGAGGGTATTTAACTTCCATTGTTTTCCTGTCAAAGAATGCTAAGACTTCCTGTTTGACTTCAAATTTATGCCAAGTGTCTCCGTTTTTCCAATATAAAAAACCATCTTTTGAGGTAACTACAGCAACAATCTTAACCCTCTGTGGGCCACTTTTAGTTTCAACAGCCGCCTCGTCGCCTTTACGTAGTCTAATTGGTTGTAGGTGGTCTGGGACCTTCCAATAGCGTTTATGTTTGTCAGTCCCGTTAATATGGACGGCTTGAATGATTTTCATGATAACTCCTTTATCTGTTTGTACGTTAACATGATTATATCAAAAATTGTACAGTAAATAAATTTTTGATAGTTTGTGAACTTCATAACTTTTTCAATGCGTCTTTAGCTTCAGCACTGACGATGTGAGTATATAATTCCGTAGGTTTAGTTGAGGAATGACCCAACTGGTTGCTTACAAGGACTTGAGAGTGGCTGACATTATAAAGTCTTGTCGCAAACGTATGTCTTAACGTATGGGGTGTCACACGGATTTTATAGGCTTCAGAGTATTTAGCAACCATTTTATTAATTGAGGCATTAGAAATTTTTCTAAATCTTTGATTATAATCCGTGATAAATAAGGCTTGTACATCTATATTCATGTTACTTCTTGTCTCATAATAAGAATAGATGTATTTGTGGGAGAAACGTGCAATTGGGACAACATCTCTCTTTCCCTCTTTTCGTATCACGCTTACTGTATTTGTCTCAAGGTTTAAGTCATTAATATTGATCCCTACAAGCTCCGCACAACGTAATCCAGAAGATAAAAAAAGACTTAATATAGCTAGATCTCTCTTTTTATTTTTCTTAAAACTCGTTTTAGCTCGATTACTAATAGTCTTTTCATAGTCATGCTCAACAAATTCTAAAAAAGTTCTGGTTTCGTCCCCTAGAAAAAGTTTTCCTTCCAGTTGTGCTGCTCGATAATGTAGAGTCTCGCTTTTCTTTCGGATATGAATTAGTCGACTAACATTGCGAGTTAAATAGGTATTACCATTTTCATCTTCTGTTTGCTCACAAAGATAGTTGTAAAGGCTCTTAATTGCTGCGATAGTTCGATTCAATGCTGAAGTATGTGTATTTTCTCCACATTTAGTTTCTAAACGTAATCTCTCATGCAATACAAAGTCCTCCAATTCACGTTTGGTTACATTTTCCAATTCTTGCAAGGTAATTTCTTTGATTTGGACATGATTAGTTATATTACTATCAATAAGCCATTGGAGATACTTTCTAAAATCTAAGCAATATTCGTATATAGATGCGTCACTCAGCGGAACGACCCTTTTTGATTGAATATATTCGTTCACATAATAAGGGAACTCTAACATTAATTTATTTACGTTGTATGTATAACCGTGGTTTTTTGACATCTCTTTTTATTATTCCTCAACAATTTCTATTCAAATTTGAATATATTGTAGTTTAATAATAATGTCTTGTCAATTTTTAAAATGAAACTGAAATTTGTTAATAATCAGTCTGTTCACTTCTGGCTGGCTTTTTTATTAATAATTTCTTTTTTTATTTTTTCCTCCTCCTCGTTTATAATATTTTTTTGTAAGAGTTGTAGCTTTTGTACTGTATAGTTAGTTTGTTAAGAATGGGTAATTTGTAGTGGCTGATTTAACGTAATTTGGACTTTCCGTATTCCCACTAATCCAAAGCTTGGATATACCATATCACGGGAAAATAGGATTACGGTAACCATAAAACGGATTATCAGTATTACGGGAATCAGCATGGCCTATTACATTTGAAGACACAAAAACATTATAAAAACGTGTCTTTCCGAAAAAGTTAGCTTTTTCTCACTGCATTACTAACATTTTTAGATACAATATTAAGGTTGATAACCGAACTAATACCACCCCCGATACTGACCCTAAAATAAAAAACACCTCAAATGATGCTTTTTATTTATGAAAATATATATTTTTATTTAACATCCTTCTTCGATAATAAGCGTAAAGCATTTAATGTAACAATTACTGCCATTCCTGTATCGCTTAATACAGCTAACCAAATAGGTAATACTCCACCAAATACGGCTATAAGTGCTATCAATTTAATCAACAATGATAATGTGATATTCTCTTTAATAATACGAACGGTTGATTTGCTGAGTAATAGAAGGTATGGCAACTTATTAAGATTATCAGCCATAAGTACGATATCTGAGGTTTCCATTGCTGTATCTGTACCTGCTCCACCCATTGCAATACCCAGGTCACTTGTTGCAAGAGCAGGAGCATCGTTAATTCCATCCCCTACCATAGCAACGGTATAGTTTTGTTGTAGCCCCCCTATTTGTTTCGCTTTATCTTTAGGCATCAATTCAGCACTCGTGTCACTTAACCCCGCTTGTTTTGCAATATTGGAGGCAACTTTTTGATTGTCGCCAGTCAACATTACTAACTTCTTAATCCCTACTGATTTTAATTTCGAGATAGCTTCAATGCTACTTTTTCGAAGTGTATCTTGAACCAAGAATGCTCCGATTATAATCTTTTCTCTCCCAACAAAGATAACAGTATTTCCATTTGATTCTGACATTTTCTTGAAGGATTCTTGTTGGATTGTTAAATTAAAGAGTTTAGATGAACCAATTGAATAATTTTTTCCTAAAATTTTTGAAGTCATTCCTTTTCCAACAATATTTTGTTCATCTGTGACCTTTAAAATCTGTGCCTCTTTTGCTATAGCATACTTAACAATGGATTTCGCAATCGGATGAGTTGCGTTTTGTTCAAGGCTTCTTGATATGGAAAGAAGTTCTTGTTCCGTTCCTTCAAAAACCTCTACTTCTATGACTTCTGGTTTACCCTTTGTGATTGTCCCAGTCTTGTCAAAAGCAATCGCAGAAATTTTTGAAGCTGTCTCTAAATAACTCCCACCTTTAACTAAAACCCCATTTTTAGCTGCATTTCCTATTGCAGATACAATAGAAACTGGAGTAGAGATAACAAGAGCACAGGGGCAAGCAACAATGAGTAATTCCAGTCCCTTAAAGATTGAATCTTTTAAATCCATTCCCCAAAATGGTGGAAGTATCATTGTTAGTATTGCAACTACGAAAACGATAGGAGTATAAATTCTTGAAAATTTATCTATAAATGCTTCACTTGGTGCTTTTCTCTCTTCAGCTTCCTCAACCATTTTAACAATTTGAGAAATTGTTGAATCGGAGGCAACTTTTGTTGTTCTAACTTCAATAGTTCCAGATTCATTAATACTTCCTGCATATACAGAATCATCAATCTTTTTTGAAACAGGAATAGACTCACCAGTGATAGATGACTGATTAATGTTTGTATTTCCTTTTTCAATAATACCATCAAGAGCAATTTTATCACCAGAACGAACAAGAATTCTATCACCAACTTCAACAGATTTACTTTCTACTTCTATCCATTCCCCATTTCTATATAGAATTGCCCTATCTGGAGCCAAAGACATCATATCTTTAATACTTTGTCTTGTCCTGTTAACAGCTTTATTTTGTAAGTAGATCCCGATTACAAAAAGATAGAGTACTGTTGCTCCCTCACTCCATTGCCCTATCAACACTGCTCCAATTGAAGCAATGGACATCAAGACATTCATATCCAATGACTTTGCTCTAATTCCAAACCAAGCACTCCGAAATGTTTTAAATCCTGCTAGAACCATTGTTAAAGCATAAAAAATATTCGAGATCATAGAATTAATTATTAAAAATTGAAAGGTTAATCCAATTGCAAATAATAGTGTAGAAATAAGAACTATCTGCTCTTGTGAAATTGATTCTTTCTCCCCCACGTTGTCATCATCCACTAATCTTGCAGAATAACCAAGTTGTTTAACTTTTTTCAATACATCATTTTTGGCTATGTGCATTGATTTAGTGACTACAGTCATCTTACCTGTAGAAAAATTTACTCTAGCATCATCAATTTCTCGAATAGAAGCAACGCCTTTTTGAATTGTTAAAGCACAAGAGCCACAATCCATACCTGTAACATTATAAATGTAGGTTGATTCGCTATTATTTCTAATTCTACTGCTTATTATGTCTGGTTCATCTTCACAACAGCCATCTGAATCAGAATCCTCTCCAGAATCTTCATCACAGCAATCATCTTTGTTTTCAACATTTATCTCATCATTTTTTTCAGCACAATCTGGACAATTACAACTTTTTTCTACCTTAGGTTTGCAACAGTCATCTTGACATGTATTCTTTTTTCTATTGAATATTTTAAACATTTTTTCTTCTCCTAAATTATATGAGTAGCACACTCAATTTCTTCATTTTTTGACCAATGCATATCAGAGATTGTTTCATCTATAATATTAAGTAGTCTAAACAAATCTGTGTTAGCTAATGAGTAATAAACATATTTCCCAGATTGGCGGCTAACGATAAAACCACATTCTTTTAAACATGACAAATGTTGGGAAAGATTTGATTGATTACATCCAATTTTTTCCATCAATTCGCTAACTGTATTTTCCCCTTCTTTCAATATTTCTAAAACTTGTAGCCTAGTTTCATTTGAAAGTCCATGAATAAGTTTTAATCTTTTCTGATTTTGATTCAATTCTATCTCCTTTATTCAAATTAGTTTTCACTAATATATTATCAAAACTTTATACATTAGTCAACACTAATATGATTTTTTGAAATAAAAACTACCCAGTGATGGCAGTTTTTATTTCAGTAGAATTGTAATGACTCTCTAGTTAAATGTTTAAGTGTTTCAAATACAGATTGGTGACTTGCCAGATACTCCTTAACACTAAAGATTCCACATCCTAGCTTTTGACCATTAAACGAATACCATTCATTCATTTTCTTAACCACACCCATTTAAATTGCTAACGTGACCATATCATTTTCACTTATCAGATGATATACTGCGATTATTTATATCGGTTGATAATATCCTGTGCAACTTTAGCTGAAGGATTAACTTCTAATACCTGTTTAGCATATTTAATTGCATCTTCTTTAGATAAAAGGCGGTCAGGAATATCGTGATAAAATAGTATTAACTCTTTATAATACACATTTTCGGGACTAAATGCCATTGCTTTTCTTAGATGTTTTAAAGCTACAGAATATCCTCCAGAAATCCAAGCATAAGGAAAGCTTAATAAAGCAGATGCAATTTCATGAAGTTTAGCATTTTCATTTTCTAATATTAAATAAAGAACAAAAAAGTAAGGAGAGAGATTATCTGAATCAATTCCTGCCATATCCATTAATAGGTTTTCTAAACTGTCATAGTTTTCATCATACACGTATTCTTTTGCAACCAAGAAATTTCCATCTAATATTGCTTTTTTTAATTTTTCTACATTCATAGTATACAGTCCTTTTCTAAGATAATTAATATTTCACCCAAGCATCTGAAATTGCAATTTTTCCGTTGGATAATTTTTGATACGTAACTTCAACAATTTTTCCATTAATTGTCAATGATTTTTTAAATGCTTTTCCTGATATTTCTTCTGTTCCTTTTTCCATGACTTCAGCAACTAATGGTTTAACATTTTCCCACGTTGGAGGATTGATTACTTTCTCCCATTCATGATGCCCTTGCATTATATGATGAACTTTATTAGGATTCAACTTATCTACTTCGTCACTAAACTTACCACTCACTTGTTCAGACTTCCACATTTCTTCTAAGGCTTTAGATTCTTTAGCTGTTAATCCGGTTGCTTTGCTGATTTTAGCTAGATCTATAGCCATATCTCCACCAGCTTCTAACATTTTTGCGGCTTCGAAAGCTTTATAAATTTTAGCAGCTTTAGTTGCTGGAAAATATGTTAAAAGTAGTGATAGAAAGCTTAAGGCTTGCTTACTGACTGAAGCGTTAGGGTCATTTAAAACTTTGAAATCGTTGTATCCAAGTAATTCAGCTAGTAGCTCTGGGCTCGCATCTTTGGCTTCTTTCCATCGAAGTTTCATGATAATGTTAGCCAATACTTCTGTTTTAGATTTATCTAATTTCCCATTAACGTAAACCTGGGGATACTTTCCAGCTAAGCCATTTAATTTTACCCATTTCATCTCTATTTTATCAGACTTATTATTTTTTATTTTTGAGAGGTTTGAGTTAAATACTTCACTTTGGAGTTTTGAACTCCAGCTCATATCAGCTCCAGGAGGGAAAGTAATTGTTCCGTCCACACTTGCTCTAGACTGATTAATCACTTCTACTCCTTGCAAACCATATTTAAAAGCTTGTAGACTGTCTGTAAAAAGAGAACTTGTAGAGCTTGAAAATTCTCTTAAAGCTTTCAATTTCTTCTCATAATCATGTTTAAGTTCCTTCAAATTATTTAACTGTTCATCTAGTCCTGGTAGTTCCGCCAGTCCACTCGCAACTCCCTCAAAACCACTAGACATGAACTTTTGAATGACTTTTTTATCCTCTTCCATCTTTTGTTCAACAAGTTGGATAAGCCGATTTGTATTATCTAGTTTTTGAGTTAATAGTGCTTCATCAAGATGAGAACTTAAAGTACGAACTTTTTGTTCTGCTTTTTTATAACTATCTAAGTCGCTTTGAATATCAGAAATTGCTGAATCTAATTTTTGTATCATTGGTGCAATATAAGTTTGAAAAAGACTTTGCCCGGCTCGATAAGCCGCTCCGGATAAAGTTCCAGAATCGATGACAGAATTAAGATGTTGTGTTCCCCGATTAATTTTATCAAATATCTCTTTGGAACTCTTTAGATTATCAGTGAGAGTTTGAATAAGAAGTTCAGAATCTCCGCTGTTATAAATTACCACGCCAGTTTATTCCTTTCCTGATATAGCTTTTCTAATTGCTCCTCTTTATTGTGCCTTGCTTTTCGTCCGATCTCTTCAACAGTGTTATTTTGGTGATTTACGGATGAATACAGGGATTGCTGGAGCTCAGAGAAAATTGATTGTTCTCGATAAGCTTCCTCTTTATTATACCGAGTAGTCTGACTGCTCAATTCTTCTGAACTTGTCAAAAGAGAATGGGTAATACCAAGAAATTGCTCGTTACTCTCTCCTAAATGACGACTAAGGCGTGCGAGATCGTCAAGTTGATTCTCTTTTTGTAAAATCTGACTATTTATTTCTTCACGTTGAACGTTATTTTTATCTTTAGGACTTTGTCTATATGATTGACCACTACCTTTGAGAAGTTTTTCTTCTTGCTTTTTTTGTTTTTGAAGACGATATTCTTCTTTTTCTTTTTTCTTAAGTTCGTCTTGTTTTTCTTTTTCTTCGAGTTCCTCTAACCGCCAAATCATAATCCTTTTATAGCGTTCTTGTAACTCTTTATAAGCAATTCGAACTTCCTCAATATCTACTTTCCTTTTTTTAGATTCACTGATAATCTCATCTTCACTCGTTGAGAAACTAGCAGCAGCTCGTACCATATCAGTAAAAGTCTGATGCTTAAGTTCTTCAAAAGCACGTTGCCGTAAGTTCCAAAAGATTAATGCCTCTTGACGAGGAAGTTCATTTGAAAACATTTGAAAAATTACTTCAGCATTTTTATCATCTTTAGGAATCTCTATCCATTGTAAAAATTCAACGGGATAATAATCTGTAATTTTATTGGACATTGTTATTTCCAACTCTTTGCGTCTACCTGATCACGTTGCTCAATACGTTGTGCCAATTCAGGAAACTTATTAGCCTGAGCCAAAACACAAGATGTAATTTTTGAAATATCATTCATAAGTTCGTTTGCGAGCTGTTTACCGTTCAACATCGATTGAACATTACTTTCTCCGAATTCAACGGTTCGAAATGTTGTAATATCTTTAAGTCCAGTCAATTCGGCTATTGCACCTTGAGCTTCTACTGTACTTGATTTGATTTTACCTGTACTCATATGTGCTCCTTTAATATTTGTATCTGTTTACATTAATTTTACAATATTTTACTCTATCTTTCAATAATTTACTAGTATTAACACTACCTCTAACATTAATACTAATATTACCACTAATATTAGTGTTGAACCCATAAAATATACATGTTATAATTTATTTAGAAACAAAATTTAAAAACGGGAGAATCGCTTTGGAAAAACCAATTCGTTCAGGAAAACTGAAGGGCTATTATATTATTGATTTAAAATGGTCAAAAAAAGAGCAAAAACAATTTCTTAAGCAGATAAAAAACTAAGTCTCTTTTATTTATTAACTCTTTATGTTATAATCAATATAAAGAAAAAGGACTTGCTAGTAACAAGTCCTAATGTAGCCGTTTTAAGAACGGTAGCAAGCTTATACTATTATAAAATTATAACGTCAGCTGGCTAAAGTGGACGTTATTTTTTATCTTTATTATTGAGTGCCAATATTAGCGTTGCGAATGCAATCATTAACATAAGCGCCTGATAAACAGACAAATTTTGCGCCTTTCTATAAAATGGGAGACGTACCCATGAATTTTTCCATAGGCAATACCTCCTGTTGATAGATTAGCTACCGTCCTTGTACTTCTACAACTTTTATTATACCAAAAAAAGCCTAGTAAGCCAAAGACTTACTGGGCCTTTTAAATGTTTAGATTATCAAATAAGGAAATTTCATTTTTTCGATTTTCAATTCTTTCCAACGCCTTTTCAAAATAACCATGTTCTGTGTCAGACTCAAAACCTAAAAATTTTCGATTAGTATTAATGCAAGCTATTGCAGTCGTTCCTGACCCCATACAATTATCGAGTACCAGGTCTTCTTCATTAGTATAAGTCTTAATAAGATACTCAAATAGTGCCACAGGCTTCTGTGTAGAATGAATAGAAGATTTTTGTGTATCAGTACTAAATATCTGAATACTTCTAGGATATCTTTCACTTGAACAATAATAGCTGTCCTTGTTACTTTTACCATAAACATCACTTTGAAGTGATTTTGAACGAAAAGAACTTTTAAGAACGTGTCCCATAGTCTTTTGAGGATTATAGGTGGGTTGATTTTTGTAGAAGACAGAAATTAATTCATGATTTCTCATTGGTTGCTTTTTGGCATTGTAGAAACCGGTCCCTTTAACTTTGTCCCATATCCAGTCATATTTGTATTGTTCTAAGTTACTCAGCCTCAAAAAGCTGCTAAATGGCTCAGTTCCAGTCAAAACAATTGCACCATGATCTTTAATGATTCGGTTGTATTGTTTCCATAACTTGTCAAAAGGGATTATCACATCCCAGGCACACTTTGTTGTGCCATAAGGGAGGTCACAAAGAATCATATCAATTGATTTAGGTGGAATTCGTTTCATCCCTTGTAAACAATCTTCATTATATATTTTATTGATTTCTATCATTTTTCTTGTTATACCTTACAACTTTAATCGTTTTTTATTTAGAACGTTATTCTAAATTTGTGAACTCAAAAACGTCTTACTTCGAGTTGACTATCTACACTTATAAGGAGAACCCTCAAGGCGTTTACTGTTTCTTTTAATTCTGATAAGTCTTTTACTTTTATCTCTGGAATAGTTACTTGGTAATTTACCCACTTATCACCAACTGGAGTGAATTGGAGCGAGAAAACAGAACCATAAAAAATAGATAATAATTTTTTAATTTCGTGAAGTTCAGAAATCCAAAAACATGAACACCACTTTTCCAAGCTATAACTGCCATCTTCTTTAGGATAAATATCAATATATCCCAGCGTATCGTAAGTGTTATCATTTATATCTAAGGCAAATTCATAATTATCTTCTTTTTCACTATTATCTTCTAGCCATCCAAATTCCCCATAATCTTTGAGCGCTTCTTTTAATGTTTCATTTCTTATGACTGTCGCATCGACTAATTGATTGGAAAGAGATAAATAGAGCAAAAAACTTTCTTTAACATGTTGAGTGCCTAATTCAAATCCAAATTCATCATATACTTTAAACTCAAACATTTGTTCGCCTAAATTTTCATCCTTTGGGAGCACAATAAACGGCGAAACATAAGAGGAGATATTATCATTGTTCTGCATGAATCCCTCCAAAAGATTATCCATAATGTTTTTAGGTTCATATTTTAACACAGAAGTGCCATACATAATTTCTTTAATTATATTAGAACTATCAAGGTAATAGTTATGGAAACGATTATATGTATTTTTCATTATTGTTCCTTTCCTTTTGCTACTTCTTGCAATATTTTTTGAACAGATTCAGCTAAATTTTCGTCAAAATCAATTGCCCAAATTTCTTCAATAAATGATGAACCACCTGTCTTGCTTTTGAGCTTTAATACAAAATGTTCTCCAATTTCTGCCTCTGATAAATCCACGTGCCCCTTTGTGGGAATATAACAGTCATCTTTTCCTCGAAAAGTTGAAAACTTGGCTTGCCCAAAGTAGCCAGATTCTAAAGTGAAAAAGGTAGTAATTGTCATATGACGTCCCCACTCTTTAAAATCTAAACGACCTAAACAAAAAATATTTTCCTGCAGACTCGGATATTCCCAGTATGGAAAACCTAGCTCTTGAGTTTGTCTAAGGGTTAGGGCACGCTTTGTATTAAGAAAATCAGTCATGAATGATTCTTTCGCATGATAATAATCTTTTTCATAAAACTTTTCTTTTAGTCGACGGGCTTCCATCTCTTGCTCTATTTTATCGAGGGCTTGAAACTTATCTTCTGGCATGTGGTTGATTCTCCTGTTCTTGTGTACTTTGTTTCTCTTGTTTTTGAGCTTGCAAGTTTTCGATTTGATCGTAAATTTCAAGTTCATCTGTGATTTCTTTGTAAGCTGATTCTAAAGATTTGCGTTCATTTTGTAATTGTTTGAGCTGTTCAATGAGTTGAGGATTCCCTTGATTGAATTTCACTCGTTCTGTTTGAGCAAGTATTTTTTTATCTAATTGTTCAAGTGATAATTCTACCTTTTCCATATTTGTGATAAACGATTCTCCGAGATGTTTGAAAGATTCTTGCCCACTAATCCCATGACGACTTAATAGGTTTGTGGCTTCAAATAAATCATGAACATAATTCATTCCATAATTTTTTCTAGCAGGAATACGTTCATTTTCTTTTGAGAGTTGACCGATAATTTCTTTTCCTAAAAGAATGGATGAGTAGTTTTGGTTTCTCTCGTCTAAAAACTTAAACTTTGAAAAATTATTAAGATGAAGCGCAAAATTTTCGCCTACTTTATCAAAAAAAGTTGATTCAATTTTTACGGTTCCTTTCCGATGTCCTGCCTCCACAAAAACTCGAATGGCATCAGGTGTTTTCGATTCAATTTGCCAAGGTTCGACAACTAACCGAATGTCTGAATTTTCTTTAAACCACTTTTGTTGTTTTTGATACTCTTTAAAAATATCTGACTGACCAAAGACGATTGAATGATTCTGCACATTTTTTTCGCACCGCCTCTCAATTTCTTCTTTTGAGAAGATTCTATTTTCAGGATGAGCGTCCATTCTTTTTTTATCTTCTTTTGAGATTAAACTACTATCTCGAATCGGACGTTTTTGCTCAAAATCAGTCAATCGATAAGTCGTGTATTTACCAGATGTATCGACTTCAATGTTAAGGTGTTTAGCTTTTTGAATGAAGTCAGAAAGACTAAGAGAATGTTTCAAAAGAAAATTTAAACGTTGTTTGAGTTCGGGACGAATTGGATTTTCCGATAAGTATTTTTGATAGTTCCGATGATAATTTTGATAGGGTTTTGTTTTTTCCAAAATTGCCCCATGCTTTTCTGCAATTTTATCGGATAGTTCACGAGCTAACTGAAGCGTGTCTTTTTGCCATCGGTAATTTCTAAAATCGGCACTTGAAGTAGCGTTAAAAATGATATGGTTGTGAATATGATTTTTGTCAACATGGGTTGCAATAATATATTCATGACTTCCACCAGTCAACTCCTCTATCCATTCTCTTCCAATCTGATGAATTTCTTCTGCAGATAAGCCATCCTCTGGACGAAAAGATTGAACTAAGTGATGAGCTAAAACTTGTTTGTTTTGTCGTCCAACCATTTTACGAGCTAATATTCTGGTGTAGTTCATTTCAACATCCGCATAGTTTAAATTGAAAATATGATAACCACTTGTTAGAACTTGTTCATCAGTTTTATCAGGATTAAGAATATATTTAACAGAACTTTTTAATGCTTTTTCTGAACGAATCTGTTTAGGTTTTGGTACAACAACCATTATCAGTCTACCCCCAATTGTCTAAGTTTTTCATTAAATCGGTCAACCACATTTTTTTCAAAATGTTCAATTTGTTTTTTCATGCTATCAACTTCCTCTTGTAAAAGATAAACATCCATAGCATCAATTTCATGACTTTCATTCACGTGTTTGGTTACCTGGTTAATATTATTCCCGATACGATTGAACTCGTTTCGTAAAGAACCAATATCGCCTAATGCGCCACGTAATTCGGAAAAATTTACATTGATGATAATACCTTCTAATCCCATTTTTAGTAAATAACTTCCTAACGTTTCGTATCCTGCTTGACGCATATTTTTTTTGAGTTGTGATTTTTCGTCTTCAGTGACTCTAAAAAATATCGGAGTATCTCTATAACGTTCTACTTCTCCCATATAAAAAATTCCAATCTATATTATTTTTTTGAACTCATAAAAATAAAACAAAAACCACCGTCGGGCTACGCCCTCCGAAACCCAACCCCTTTAGGGAGAGCTTTGCTCTCGCGGGCATAGCAAGTGGATATCCACTTGCAAAAAAACAAAAAGGTCAGAATAGGTCAAATGTTCCATTTTGAACATTTTTCTATCCTGCCTTTTATGCTGATTTGGGGAGTTTCCCCAAGCCCCTAATTGTTTATTTTGTTTATTCTTCAAATAATTATTTGCGCTTTATTGCGCACGAGTGATGTAAAATTGTGACGCAATTTTTTTCCATGCTTCAAATTCTTCACTTTCCATTATCTGCAGACTATTTTCAATTTCTGTCAGTTCCCAAAATTCATCCTCACTAATAAAAGGTTCAATTTCTGTCAGAAATTGCTTAAACCTTTTTGACGCTTTAGCTTGACTTAGTTTGCCATGTTTTTTCATCATTAAAGAAATTCCATAGGCTACATTAACTGTACTTTCTTCCATTTCTAAGATAACCTCCTTACTTAGATTTTTCCATTTCAGCTTTTAATGCTGCAAGTTCACTTGCTTTTTTGTCACTTTTTAAATCTGTGGGGCTTGATGAGGTTCCACCCCCAGTGCTTTTTTTGAGGTATCAACCACCTCTTCGAGTTCAGCTTCCTTATTTTTGGCAGCTTCCATTTTTTCTTTCAATGTCAATTTTCTATTTTTATCAATAGGGGTCATTTGCTCATAATTTTTAACAACCTTTGGCTTCAACTGTTTCTCAAAGTTTTGTCCTAAAGTTTTTGAAATTTCTTGAATTCGATTTAAAAGACTTGAAAGATGTTCTTGAGATAATGAAACTTCTTTTATTGAAGGTGAAGGTGTTTCTAGTCCTTGCCTACGAAGTAAAAGATAAGTGGTTGCTTCGATTTTCAATTTTTCAATTTCAGGAGTTTCTGAAATTTCAGGATTATTTTGATAGACCAACTCTTGAACAAGGGCTTTTAATGCTTCCTTTGGAGTCAGCCCTTTTTGAATATAGATTTCTTTTTGAGAAGACTTTAACCAAGAATGTTCAAAAGAAATTTCTCGACCTTCTTGCAAGACAGGTTTTTCTGTAAAGCGAATAGAATGAGTTGATAGTTGTGCAAGGGTTTGAAAAATTTCCAATGCTCGTTCACGTGGGATTTCATCAACAATTGACGGTTTTAAACTTGGACCTAAGGTTTGACTTTCATCGAAAACGGAGACCACACTTTCAGTTACTTTTTCAATCTTTGGTTCGCCCTTTGCATTTAAGATGACTTTTCCAGATTCGTCACGTTTAAGCTGAGGATTAGGTAAAATGATTTTTAATGCTTTACTCTTAGCTTTAATTTTTCTTTTTTTAATGTCAGACCACGTTGTAAAATCAGCAACTTGACTCACATTAGGATTTTGAGCAATTAACAAACGGATATTTTTTTCGGTTTGTTCTGGCATAAATGTCATTACCTTTAGTAATTGATGAAAATGTTTATCCTCTTGATATTTTTTCAAGTCGTCTGATAAATAGTGATGAAGTTTATTAATTTCTCTTTTTTGTAAAAGGGTTGATAAATCATTTACTGTGTCAGAAACTTTTGGACTAATTTGAGCATCAGGAGTCTTTGGGTTTTTAGGAAATTTCCCCCCATTTTTTGCTTGTCTCAATTGACGAATTTCTTCTAATGTAGGCCGAGAGAGTTGTTCGCTAGGCACATTAATAGAGAGGATAAAACGGCTGTTTTTTATCGTTTTATCATCGCTGTTTTTTGCTTCTTCAAACTTTGAATTTTTTTGTTCAAGCGTCAAAACACTTACTGCCTCTAAAGAAAGTCGCCCCGCACGGTCAGTTTCTAACTTTGAGAAGTCAGTTAAATTGAGTAATTCATAAATTTTAGAAATCGTATATGGCTTACCTTTGCTATTAATACGAGAGATTGTTTGCTTTACAAATTTCGATGTTGCGCTGGTTGGATTTGCATGGATAGGAGCGGCTTTTGGGGGAGAATATTTAGAAACTATATCTTCTATTTTTTCTATTTCTGATTGACTTTTAGGACGAGGAATCATGTTTTTTTGCATTTTTAATTCATCGTTCCAGTCAGCTTTTTCTTGCCCCTCCACAAGTGGTGGAAGGTCAGTTTCAATTTTTTTAAGAACATCAGGATAGGAATTTTTGAATTTTTCAATAAATTCATGCCCTGCTTTATCGTTATCAAATGCGAAAATAAAGCGACCTGCCTGTGGCTCACTTAACGTGACGAAGCTATGATAATTTTTTCTCAGAAAATCATCAGGGCTATCGATTAAACGTTGCACAAGCGCTTCTTTATGATGATATTTTTCATTATTAACTAGCGGAGAAGAGACAATCGTTTCTGCCATTGCCCGCCAGTAGGCTTCAGGTTTGTATCCGTCATTTGCGACTAATACAACATCTTTAAGTGTCCCTTTATGGAGTTCATAGTAGGACATTAAATCTATTGGGGCTTCAAGAGGAATGACGGATTTGGGTGTTCCAATGGTTACTTTAAGACCACTATAACTTCCAGAATTGAGTAAGGCTTTTTTCAATATTCCACTCTTATGTTTATGACCAGGTATTTCTGGGTGTGGTTCTAAACCATGAACACTTCCGCCAATAATTTTTCCTTCTAAATCAAAAGTTTTAAAGAAGATGACAGTCTCATAAAAGTATTCTCCATTTTCAAGTTCAGTTCTATATTTCCCTTGACTGATGACACCTTTTTCTAAAAAGAATTCAATCGTTTCATCAGATAAGCCACGTTTTTCTTTAAGAAAATCTCGACCTAAATCGAAATTATCATCTTCATCATAGAAGAAATGAAAAGGTTGTTTTTTAGGATTATCAATCGGCTCAAATGTTCCGATTTCCATTTTTGCGAGACTGACAATACTTCGCTTGGCATATTTTTTGGCTTCTTCATGAGAAGTTGCGCCGTATTTTAAAACGGAGACAAGGTCAATGACTCCACCACCAAAAGCTTTCCCATTCCAGTAAAATTGATTGGTTTGTCCATTGAGTTTAAAAGATTCATGCCCCTGCCACTTCCCACTAAATTCTTTGCCTTCTTTCTCCAATACCATTCCAAAAGATTGAGCAACTTCTAAAATGGCCTTGCTATTTGCGACATCTGTCAGTTTCTGTCTTTGAGAATTATTATCATATTTCATTTTTTACCTCATAATAAAAAAAGACATGAACGCTCATGCCCTATCTCGTTAATTCCTGTGTTTTTTCCTGCTCTTGTTCTTGCACGTTTTGATTAGGATTTAATTCAGAACGTAAATCATTCAATCGTTCTTTAGAATGTTGATATTCTTCTTCTTTGGGAAATTCCATATTTTGATTTTTTAATATCCCAGAAATTGAGGAATTTAATCGTTTAACTTCTTCTTCGGTCTGCAGTAAATCACGAGTTAGACCACTTTCAAAAAAATTATCAATTTTAGAAAAAATTCCTAAGGGTTTCTCAGGACTGACTAACAATGAGTATTGCGCTTCATTTTTTAAGATTATTTTTTCATCTATTGACTCGCCTATTATTGTTAATCTTTCTGTTTTAGGAACATAAAGCACTTCAAATCCCCTATAATCGGCAATTTTTATCAATGTTGTTTCTTTATCTACTCGGCTCTGTAATGAATGATTTTGAATTTGACGAGCTAAAAATTCAGCGACATCTGTTTTTTTATCGTTATCATCAAAGTGTCGAGTGGTTTCTTTATAATAAATATCAATATTAAATGGAGCCTCTTTTGTTTCTTCAAGAGCTTTTATGTCATTTTGGACTGCAGTTATTCGCTGCTCAAAACGTGGCAATTGTTCTTGTGCTGTTTTGACACGCTTTAAGTCAGTAATTTTACTATCAAAGTAACGAGTTCTTGAGCGCTCTAATTCTTGGAATTTTTGTTCGAGTTGCATGTACTCTTGCTTTAGGGGGTTACCTTCCGCAATTGTTTTATATTTCCCCATGTTAATTTGAGTGTCTCCGATTTCTTCCATCTCACGAGCGTCAGATTGACCACTCATGATTTGACTAATGACTTTGGCTTTGTTTTCCTGTGTTTGCCATAAAAAGGCATCCATAGAGCCTTTAGTGATATAGTAATGAACCGATACATTTGGGTTCTCATTCCCTTGCCGAATCAATCTTCCGTTACGTTGCGTAATGTCTGAGGGGCGCCAAGGCACGTCCAGATGATGAACAGCAATCATTTTGTCTTGTACGTTAAGTCCGGTTCCTGCTTTACTTGTACTTCCGATCAAGACTCGAATTTTACCAATACGCATATCACGCATCATTGCTTCTTTATTTTTTTCGGTTGCCTCATGAATGAATCGTACTTCTGATTCTGGAACACCTTTAGAAACAAGCATTCGCTTTATTTCATCATAAGCAGAGAACATATTGATACTGTCATCGCTGTTTTTCGGTTGACTATTGCGGTATTTGACAGGAACAGAAAGATCAGAAAATATCATTTGAGTAGATTTGTTATCGTCATTTTCGGTATAAATCCTAAAAACTTCATCAACGACTTGGGTCAATTTATCAGAATCAAAAGCGCTATAGCGTTTATCGTCGAGCGCCCGCATATCAAGCGTTAATTTACGATTTTCTCCGACAATTTTGAGCATATTATCAGCTTTGGGCTCGACTACTCCTGCTTCAATGAGCTTAGCTCTATCAATAAGAGACTCGATGTAACGTGCCTGCTCTCCTGTTACGTTTGTTTCGTGTGCGATCATTTCTGCATGTGGAACAGGTAAATCAAGCATTTCTTGAGTTTGTATATCCCATGTTTCACGGAACATATTCATCAATTCAGGGACATTCCCAAACTTCGTAAATCTTCGATTGACTTTAAATGTGCCAGAGGCAGTCAATTCAAAGTTATTTTCAATGATTCCAAAGCTTGATACCCAACTATCAAAGTTGGCAACCCCATACTTTTCAAGGACATCAGGCTCAGTATATTTCATCATCGTATAAAGTTCTACAACAGAGTTGGACATCGGCGTACCTGTAGAAAAGACGACACGTCGATTATCGTAAAGATTGTGCATGTACTCGATCTTCATCATTAGGTCCATAGACTTCTCAGCACGAGTATCAGAGACGCCTTTAACATTTTCAAGTTGGGTGTAAGGCGCTAGATTTTTAAATCCATGTGCTTCATCAACATAGAGCATATCAATGCCAAGTTCTTCAAAAGTAATAAAAGAATCGGTATCTGTTTTTTGAAGTTTTTCTAAGCGAGTTTTGAGCGCTTCAATCGTTTTCTCCGCTTTTTTGACGGTATAAGACCCCTCTTCTGCTTGTTCAATCATGGAGCGAGCTTCATAAAGCTGTTCCTTGATATAGTTTTCCTGATAGGCTTTACTCATTCCAATCTTACCGAATTGTGAATCCGCAATAATAATTGCATGATATTTTCCTGTCGCAATTCGACTCACAAATCTTTTGCGTCCTGCTTTGGTAAAGTCCTCAGGTTGAGCGACAAGTACCTTACTTTCAGGAAAATATTTGTAAATCTCACGTGCAAATTGGTTAATTAAAGGCTTAGGAATCACAAAGAGTGCATTATGCACCATCCCAAGCTCTTGAAGTTTCATATTTGAGGCAAGCATAGTCAAGCTTTTACCTGAACCCACTTCGTGTGCATAGCCTGCTCGTAATTCTTGAACAGTACGCATTATTGCATTATTTTGATGTGGTCGAGGTTGAAATTGTTTTGCCAAGCCGTTAATTGTAAGTCCACTTCCATCATAGGTTTTGACCACATAACGATTGAATTGCTCATTATAAACATCTACAATCGTTTCTTGGGCTTCTAAATTTTGTTCAACCCATTGTTTAAAGCGTTCTATCAAGGCTTCGCTTTTCTCCTCAAGAACAGCCGTTGCGACTTGGTCTAATATTCTTTTATTGCCATAGGGGTCTTCTGGGTCAGGCATATAGATTTTTCCCGGCTTTTGATTGAGTAGAACATTGGCAAGTTTTTGTCCGTCAAAGCCTTTGTGACCGTAGGTATTCGTAATCGCAAACCTTTGATGTGAGGCTAAACTGACATCATAACTATCCGAGGCTTTATCATAAACGACGGTTGCTTTAGTTTCCATGACTTCAGTTAGAAAGTCTTCATAAAGTGAGGTCGGAATAAAACGAGAACCAAATTTATAAGTGATATCAGATAAGGGCAAGTCTTTAGGTACAACTTCTTCAAGAGCAGCAATATTTTTAAACCAATTTCTTTCTTCAACTTGAAAGGCTTGATTATTTTTGGCTTCGAGCAACTTAGTTTTAACGTCTCCTGAGAGATAATCTTCTTTTGTTTGGTAGATTCCATCGCCAATATAAAAAAGCCTGTCTCCAAGCTCATCAATGATTTCTTCTTTAGTATGGTTGTAGATAGACTCCATATATTCAAAATCGAGTTTTCCTCGATGATTGAGGGAGGCTAAAAGCGCATCTGAGGCATTATTGACGACAAGGCTTGTAGGTTGAGGTTGAATCGTTGGCTCATAAAAGATGGTTCCTTTCACTATTTTAGGCTCTTTTGTGAGTTCATCTTCTGTTTCTTCCTCAATTGACGCTAAGAACTCATAATAATCATCTGTTCTCATTAACAAGCTATTCGCTTGATTTGAAATCGCACCAAATTTATCAACGAATTTATCATATTGCGCATTCAATTTTAAACGCAAGTTTTCATATTCGCCTTGGTCATAATCTGGAAGATGTTGAATATTGAGGAGATCTTGTAAAGTATGCCTCATCTCAATCATTTGGCGCATGGCTTGAACATCTTTGGGCGAGTAATCAACTTTATAGCGATATTGTGTATTTATAACCTCTTCAATAATTAAACGGTTTTGAAGGTCTCCTTTAACGTAGTGATAATGTTTATCTAAATCAGTAATCTCATGCTCTCCAATGGCTAATCGGTCAAGAATTTCACGAGGGATTTCTGGCATAGGAGCGCCATTAAGTGACTCAGTAGCTATAAAATTATTCCAGGTATCTAGGTAGCCTTTAATATTAAAAACTTCTTTAAATTTAGGGGTGGTTTCAAAAATCTTTGACTTGTTATTCTCATATCGAGAAAGCTGATTTTTTCTGGTTTCGTTCCTGTTCAACGTCACACTAGAAGATTTTTGATGAGGAGTAACGCTCTTACCATCAAAATAATAAGGTTTGTTTTTATAAATAAAGAGCGTATAAGGTTCAGCTTGTGCAATGATTTCCTGTGGCACATCTGATTCAACTTGAAGTGCTTCTTCAAAAACGACTGTTTCATGTTCGCCATGATAAGTAGCCTCCGCTTGATGAGAAAAAGCTTCAGTAATCTTATCATAAAGCTGTTCAGGCTCAAAATCACGAACAACTGAAAGCATTCCTCGATTAAATGTCTCTATTTTGACTTGACCTAACAAATATTGAGGGTTTTCCATAAAATAGTGATTGACATTGATTTGATTCCCTTTTCCGTCTTTTTGAAGTTCTGTTTTTATCCAGTTGGGATGAGGGTCAGGATTACTCGTTTTTTGAAAAATTAAAATGTCAGAAGTGACATCTGTCCCTGCAATGGACCTAAATGTTCCATTGGGCAATCGAACTGCAGAAACTAAATTGGCAGTCTTTGAGAGTTCTTCACGAAAACGACTGTCTTTCTTATCCATTGTCCCTGTAGAGGTAATAACGGCAACTAAGCCCCCCTCATGGACTAAATCAAGCGATTTCTTAATGAAATAATCATGAATCGGATAAACATTATCATATTTCTCATCCGCTAAACGAATGACTTCACTAAAGGGAACATTGGTAATAACTAAATCTAGCCCATCATTAGCAAAGTGAGTCGATTCAAAGCCTTTAATTTGAATGTCTGATTTTTGGTGCAATTGTTGAGCAATCTCGCCAGTAATATTGTCAATTTCTACTCCATAGAGGCTAGAATTTTCTTTCATTTCTCCTGGCATTGCAGCAAAAAAGTTTCCTGTTCCCATTGAGGGGTCTAGGATTCTACCGCCTTCAAAGCCAAGTGTTTGAAGTTGAGCGTAAATTGTTTGAATTACTTTAGGATCAGTATAAAATGCAGTCAGACTTGATTTACGCATTTCTGCGTACTCATCTTTTGAAACTAAGGCTTTAAGTTCATTGCGTTGGTTTTCAAATCTAGGATTACTTTCATCAAATATCGTATCAGCTAAACCACCCCAACCGACGTATTTTCCTAAGATTTGTTGCTGCTCAGGTGTAGCCAGTTGCCCCTTTAATTCTTTGGTTAATTTTATAGCAGCAAGGTTGGCATTTACCTTTTCAGTAGGCGTCTTAGGGTAGAAATCAGTTGAGTTTTTAGGAAATTCAAAATCTACTAACGGTTTATTGCTAGATTCAACTTCTAATTGAGGTTTAGCTTCATAATTAATTTCCATTACCTCACTTAACCTCTGACGCAGCATCTCCTTTTGTTCTATAGTCCATTTATCTAGGAATGTCTCATCAGGAATAAACTGACCAGATTGTAAATCAAGACTCACAAGCGCTTCTCTACTTTGCTCTATCATTTGATCGAGTTTTAAGCGTTGTAGCCCACCTGACCACTCGAACAATATTTGAGGTTTACGTTGTTCAATTTCGTCAAGCATTTCAGATAAAATCTCACTAGCTTGATAAAGTTGGCTATCTGTTGGTATTTTTTCGTGGGGGAAAGTTGTTTCCTTAAAACTATAACTATCTTCCGCCCTCTGAGGTGTTTGAGTGGAATCGGTCTGGTTTTCTTCTGTGAAAGCCACATCTTCAATATCATCAAACAAAGAAATTTCTTTCACTTCTTTTAAATTATTTCTTCGAATTTCCTCTTGTCTAAGCTCTGCCCAGCGATTAAAAGAGTTAGGAGAGTATCCATTCCCTTCAGCACCAACCATTTTTCCATAGCTATCAATGATTTGTTCTTGAAGTTCTTCATCAGATAACTGAGTAATTTCATTGATTTTATTTTTAGCATTATTATCTAAGCCTGTTTCTATGGATTCAGAAGTTTCAAAAAGATCAATTTCTCCATTTTCAGCTGCAGCTTCTTGCTTTTCTTTTTCTTCAATAATTTGTGGCCAACGTGATTCAGCAAAGTTGACTGTAGCTTCATCAAGTAACCATTCTTGATAATCATTAATTTTATTGCCGGTTAAATATAGACTATCCTGGACAAATTGTGAGACTCTCTCAGCGACATTGCTCCACGAAAGAGTCAACTCAATCGGTTCTTTTATTTTCAAACCTTTGCTATCATAATCATAAGATAGTTCTTTACTGCTATACCCGCCAATCCCATATTCTTTAGCTAGAAATGCGGAGGCATATTTTTTAAAGCCTGATTCTTGTGGAAGATGTTGTTCAAAATAGTGCTGGATGCGGAAATCCCCCTCTTTAATATTGGAACTTCTTAACAGAACTTTTTCGATTACTTCTTCTTGGTCATAAGCTATTTCAGAGGGCTCTAGCTCAAATTTTGTAAATAATTCGTCTTTTTCAGCCTCTTTTTGAACTTCAAAATTTAAAGTTTCGAGCGCTTGGTCAAAAGTCTTAAAAATACGTGACCGAATTGGTGTACTCATAGGGTCAGTAGAATAAGCCTCAACATCTGTGGACGCCCAGAAAACAACTTGTGAATCGTCATCTGTGCCTTGTTCACGTCCAATGTAATTATAGCCTAGTTGTACTGCTCCTTGCGTGGTTTTAAAGTCAAACGTATCATAAGCACCCGATACGTTTTGTCCTTTTAATTTTAGGTCTTGATAATGCATGTAAGAATCATAAAGTTGTGTATATCCATGTTCAACGATCTGATTATACTCTTCAATATTTTTAACAATCTCTTGAGTAGAGGGCGCTCTTTCAGTTTGAGCATTCCTTTCTTCAAGCATAGTGTCAGACTTTGAGACTTCTTCTGTTTTAAGTGCCACGGTGTCTTGTAGATATTCATAAATCTGTTTCCCAATGACACGTGGAAAATCAATCGGTTGATGATTGAGTAAAAAATTAAACAACGCTTTATTATCAGAGTGATGTTCTAAGAGGTAAGTCCCTATAGAATCATTAAGGGAGGACTCAAAATCTCTATAGGTATTTACTTTTGCCGAATCTCTTAGATTGTTATCTGAAGCTAAAGTATCTCTCATTTGCTCTACAAGTGCTACCAATTCCTCGTCGGTAGTTTCGGAAGGGAAATCGGGATAAAACGTAGGAATGATTTCTTTCATTGCCCAGATTTGCTCAGGATTAAAACTAGGAAAATCATTGCTAGAATCTTGTTCAATTTCTGAAAGATTATCTAAAGCAACTGTTTCTTTTTTATCAATATCATCATTTATAACATTAAAGTCAACATCTGCAGTAATTTCGTCAATTGATTCATTGAGAGTCGCTTGATTTAACATTAAATCATCAGTCAGACTAGAAACTTGTTCGTATCGCTCATTAATTAATTTCGTCAATTGACGAGAATAGCTGTTAGCAAGGGAAAAAGTGCGTAAGAGATTATCTTCAGCATTTAATTGCTTAAAAGACTCTAAAATATGATTAGAAAAATCTTCATGACCTACACCCGTATCTAAATAAGCTCCAAACTCTTCAAAAATATTATACTGTGCAATAGAGAGGGCTACAGAACGTTGACGGTCGGAATAGCCAGATAGATTGGGTACAGTTCGTTCAATATAATCTTTAATGAATTTTGTAGAGCTATCTAAAAACTCCTCTTCATCTCTGTTTCCAAGAAGATAATCATGACCTGAAATGTCCGCGAGTGTATTAACTAACACTCGATTTGAAAGAAGTGTACTTTTGATTTCAAAAGGGTCACTCAAAGTTGTTTGCGCTAAATCAAATAAAACTTCTTGTATTCTTCCGTTTGAATCCCAAAGTCGAACGCTTGCTTTTTGACCAAATTGCACGCTTGATTCATTTGTTAAATCTTTCCAAAAATCAAAAGAACCCAGAATACGAGCTTCTGGGTTCTGAATATAAATTGAAATCACTTCATTGATAGGGCGCAGATGATGATAACGATTAAATCTGAGGAAATCAAGTTGTTCCTCTTTACTTAGTTTTGTAAATTCTGCGATAAATTGTTGTTGGGCTTGGACCACTTCGTCTCGGTTCATCGTTTACCTCATTTCTTTAAATTTTGACTAGCCTTCAACGTGTAAAGTTTCTTTCATTGGTTTTTTACCATCTAATTGGGAAAGTCCGTTGTTGTACCATTGTTTTAAATACTGACGCCGAAGGTCTATGCGTTTTTCAACCTCGTCATTTTTGTCTTGTTCCATTTTTCTAATTGCTTGATTCTTTTCGTTTGTTAATTTTTTGGCATATTCTGAGTTTATTTCAGTTTCTTTTTCCTCAAATTTTTTGCGCTCTGCCTCAATTTCTTCTTCCTTTTTTTTCTGAACAGTCTCTTTAACTTTATTCAAAATTCCTTCTTTTTTCATTTCAAATTCAAGAGCGACTTCATTCTCAATTTTAGGGCGGATATTCCACCCGTCTTTGAGCGAAAGAAGTTTGGAAAATTCCATTGGTAACTCTTCTAAGACTTTTTCATCAATCGCTTCAAGGGGCAGAGGGACTTCGTTAGCAATGGGTGTTTTAAGGACACTTAGGTTATTTCCACAAGAAGAACAGAATCTTGCCCCCTCAATATTTTTAAAACCACATTGAGCACATTGTTCCTCATCGCTATCAGAACTGGATTCTTCTGAGGAGTTATCAAAAATGTTAATATGCTCTTTTTCTACAGTATTATCTGAGTTATCGGACTTTACAATAGATTTTGCGAGTTCTTTATTCTCGCTTTCTTCTTCCTTATCTTCGGCAGAAGATTGATTAATTTGTTTCCGAAGACGCTCAATTTCAGCATCTTTTTCCGCAATTAAAGCATCAGGAGTAGAGCTTTGTTTTTGTTGGGAATCATCGATTTGTTCCTTTTTTACCTCATCTTGAATGTTTTCCTCAGCTGGATCTGGCACTTTTTTAACTTCTTCATTTTCTGTAATTTCCTTATTAGAAATTTCAACCTCAAATGGTCTGATATCAATAGCGTGGGGCTTATTTGAATTAAACTTATCAAGTAAAGCGTAGAAATTTGTAGAGACAGGCATTGGTAATTCGAGAGTAATCCCGTAAAGCGTTTGTTTTTCATTCCTTTTAAGGACGTTAAAAGCTGCCTCACGTTCATCACGTAACAATAACTGATTAATACTTTCAATTGTCACTACAAAATCGTCAAATGCTTTATTTGTTTCAATTCCTTGTTTTTCGCTATCAGTAAGACCTAAATTGTCTGATACCTCGTAGCTTACTTTTTTAGGTGATTTAAATTTATCCAAAAACATATTATTCTTCTCCTCTTTCATAATTTACTGAATCATTGTTTATATTTGATTGATTAGTGCCTTGATTTAACTCTTTAAGTAGCTCTACAGCTTCAAATGGAGATAAATTAAGTTTTTTAAATTCTTTAAATAAATTGGCAGCTTCCATAGGGGTCGCATTTTGTTCTTTGAGCGCAGAATGCAATTCTTGTGATTCTAAATCTTCGATTTGTTTTTCAATATCGGTAAATTGCTTCGTTAATTTATCTAATTCTTGCTTTTTTTTATTTTTTTTATCTGAAATTACATTTTGTTTGGCACGTAATTCCGCAATTTTCTTTTCTAAATCCATTTTTTGAACTCCTCATTTACGGTTTTTTGGAAACTGATTGTTGACTTATAAGCTCCAAACTGTTGATTTTATTATCAACCACGGTAACATTATATTTTGCTTCCATTGTATAGCCTTTGCTTTCATAAATTGGTGTTGCAGTATAATAAAGCTCCACATAATATTGACCAGACGCATTTGCATTTAAATAAAGATTGCTTTCTAAATATTGCTTAGAAAGGAGCTGTGTTGAATTTGAAGTATCAATCTGTTTTGTTTTTTCATATTTACTTAAAAGACTTTTAAGCTCATCGCTATCCTGCGCAACATAGTTTGCTTGATAAGCCGCTTCTGTCATTGATTCTTTTAATAACTTAGCTCGATTATCGATTGAGTCATTGTCAAGTTTTACAGTAGAGAAGTCTTCCAAAAACTGAGTCAACACTTCCTTTTCACTTTTATGTTTGTTTGATTCTTCTGAATTGCTTTTTGAACCAGAAGAATAATTTTGAGAACTTGATTTTTGGGTATCATGTCGTTCTTTACTGATACTAATTGATTGAGACTGACTCGCTTTGTTTGTAGCAACCTGTTTATTGATTTTTCCTACCGCAAAGATTCCGATAAGAACCAAGACAATGACGATACCGGTTGCAATCAGAACAAAGAGGCTAACATTTTTTTTATTAATCATCTAAACTTTCTTTCTATTTTGGTGGGTGGATAACCGAGGCAACACCTGAATTATAGGTATAGGTCCACGTTCTAAGAGGGCTAGGGTTTTGGTCATAGATCAGTAGTTTATTTCCGCCAAGTATTTTTCCAACTACTGCCGTATGTCCATTTTCGGAGTCTGTATTCCATGTTCCCATGTTTGCACCACGTTTAAAGTTGATAATATCTCCGACTTTGATATCCGAATACTTAGGGTTATTTACGACTGTCCAACCCCAACCTTTCCAATCATAATCAGAACCAATATCTGAGGCTGCAGTTCCTCCTTTAAGGATAATTTTTGAGTTAATTCCATGGGCATAATAGGCAGAAACCGCATAACATTGACCTGTTTCTCCACCATAAGTGCCTGGAATAACTTGCCCCAGCATTTTATCAAGAGCGGCTAAACCACCACCGCCTCCTTTGTCTGCAGGACCATATCCGCCAGGAGGTTCAGGTGTTCCACCATGTTTACTAATATAATCATTGAGCTTTTCTTCTATTTTTGCTCTCTTAACCCCAGAATCTATCGCAGTCCAGTAAACTGCCTCTCCAGGTTTTAAAGCTCCTGCATGATAGGCTGCTGCTCTTAAATCACAAATATAGAGCGAACTATTGCCGTAACCATCGATTTGAGTACTTCTGAAATCAGATACTGCTCGGCTATTATCCCAACTTGCTCCCTGATTAGGGTCGTTATCAAAAGCACCATAGCCAAATATATTGGCTTTAGGATAATCATGAGCGACCCCTGCAGTACCAAATGAACTCTCCATTTGACCAAATGCAACTAATGTCCTAACATCAATTCCTGATTCTTGTTGAAGTTTGAGAAATTCTTTACCAGAGGCACGTTCATCTAAATTATTGAACCCCTCACTTTTGATAAAACCATCAATTTGCTCAGCAGTTATACCATAACGTTGGGCTAAAAATGAAGAATGATAAGCGTCCTCACCGTCCCAGTTCTTAACATACGTTACCCCTGTCAAAGCGGGATTACTTTGTTGCTGGCTCCCACTAATAAGGTTAGTGATAAATAGTCCACAGATTAACAAGAGGCCTACAAGAGCAACTATCCCCCCACCAATGGCTAGAAATTTTAGAGACAATGCTTTCGGAGAGAGGACTTCTGAAGCCAATTTACTTAACTGCTTACCAACGTTTGAAACAGAGAAACTTGGTGTTTTTAAAGTAGGATTAATATATTTTGTTGTATCAACAACTTTTCCAACTTCTCTTGTAGTCTCTTTGGCACGATTTCCAAAGAGACTACTTTCACGTGCATTTTTATCTACACCTGAACCAAACTTTTTTTGTTTCTTCGCAAAATTAAATCGTTTCTTAGCTTGTTCAACAATTTCTTTACCTGAATCATAAGATCGCTTGGAATCATCTGTCCAATTCGTTTGCTCATTACTTTCTGCGAGTTCTCCTTTTGAACCTGAACCACTCGTGAGCGCAGAACTTTTTGATTTACGTTTGGCTTGTTTTTTTATGAAAGCTTTCTTAGACTCTTTTTTTGGTATCAGGGACTTATCTTTATCTTTGTTAAATTTAGTAGGTTTAGACCGATTTTCTGATTTCTCTTTCCCCTTTTTTGAAGCTTTAGTTTTTCCTTTTTTAAAATTTTCTTTATCAGAATAACTATTTGTTGATTTAAAACTCCCTTGTTTCCATCGTCCACCAGAAGCCCCTTTTTTCAAGTTTTTAGTAGTTGAAGTAAGTTTAGGAACTTTATCTGAATGGTCTGAAACTGGTATTTCCTTCGTTTTTACCGAGGATTGAATTGTCTCGTTGGCAGACTTTTTACTTTCATAAAGTCCCAAATCGTTAAATTCATCAGCCATAGACTAGCTCGCTTTCTTTTTCTTTGCATCTGTATTTACAAGATTGAAGAGTAGACTATTCTTAGGAATTGGGTTATTAAATGGCACAATCGTATCTCCTGCAATTACTAACCCTGCTCCTTTTTCTTCTTTTTTCAGGTAGGTTTCTAACTTCTCTGTCAGTTCAAACCGTTCTTTAATTGTTTTCAAGGCTTTCCCCTTTTGACGCAAAATCACAAAGTATTCTGAGTTAAAGAACATACTTTCACCTTCAGGAGTCGCAAGAATTAAGTTAATATTTTGAGAAATACCTGTTACCGTTGCTCCATATTTTCGCAATCGGGCCCACATATCCGCAAACATTTCACGAAGTATTGGTGGGGACGCAGGCGCAACAACGGTTTGCACTTCATCAGCGTAAACCCAAATTTTCACACCTCGACGTCGAGCATCAATGACTCGGTTTTGAATTTGGTCGATAATCGCCATATAACCAAATTTTTTCATTTTCCCTTTAGCCAGCTGTTTCACATCATAAATGACCATTCGATTATTTAAATCGACGTTTGTTTCATGAGCGAAAATGTCATAACTCCCTGTGATGTAAAGTGCAAGTTTAGACCACAAATCAGAAGCCTCTGCTTCTTTTATGGTTTCATCTTTACTAGAAGCATAAGATGTTTGAACTTGGTCTCCAAGGACACCATACCAATCCGTCAAAGTTGGTTTTTCAAATTTTTCAAATGTTTTAATCGTAATATCGTCCACGATTGTTTCTTGAATTTCAGATAAACCATTTCGAAGTAGATTACTAAACATCGCACTCAAAAGGTCTGATTTAATGGCTACTGGGTCATCATCTTCGTCCATTTCATCCACGTGTTCAGGTAAGTCTAAAACGCTAATATGTGTTTTAGACTTCGGTGCTACTCTAACAATTTGGGCATTGAGTTTTTTTCCAATTCCAACATATTCACTTTCTGGGTCAAGAATAATAAATTCGTCGTCAGGGTTTTGATAAAAGTCTGTCAAAATATTATATTTGCAAGTCACAGATTTACCAGAACCTGAAACCCCAATGATCCATCCATTAGAATTTTGTAAAGTTAATCCACGTCGATCAATCGAAATAATGTTTTTTGATAAAAGGTTAATCCCAAAATACTTTCCGTGTCGATGCTGTAGTTCAACGGATGTCCAAGGGATATTGATAGCAATATTTGGAGTAATTAAACCACGTGTAAAGTTCTTAATTCCTTCAAGATAATTTTTCCCTAGAGGCAAGGTCGAAGTTAGTCCTTGTTCTTGGAGATAACGCAGGGGTTCAAAGCGGACGCTGTGTTTTTCTTGAAGTTCGTATACTTTATCAAGACTATCTGTCAATTCCTCACGACTTGAAGCATAAATATAGAGAACCATACTGGTTTCAAATTGTTTTGAGCCTGTTTTTCTCATATATTGCCCTTGTTCGTCTAAGTCTTCCCATGCCTCTTTTAATGCTGGAGATACGAATTCTTGGGAATACCCTTCTGAAGAAGCACGTTTTTGTTGGGGAAGGAGGGCCATTCCGACATTTGTTTTTTGATTTTTTACTTTTTTATTACTGTCCGCAAAGCTATAAGGAGTAGCATGGATTGTAAAAGCGCCCTCTACCCCCATTTCGCAAATATCTTTGAGGAAAGTATCAGATAATTCATAAGGAAAATCTTCAACGTATAGAAGTTGTCCTACTTTTTCATCAAGTTGAACATAGGCTTGCTCAAATACCATTTTTTGTGGCGCGCACCAATCTTGAGTTCTTGTTAAAGTAGGAGGAAACGCTTTAGGTTGGGGTTTATGGGGACGCAAGATACTGTTCATCAATTGCAAGCGTTGCAAGCCATCTAATTCGTGCATTGTTACACCAATTTTATCTAACTCAGTTGTAAAGGCACCTTGTGAACTCTCAAGTTTTGCCATTGCTCGACGTCGATCTGATTGTCGAGTAGCCAAACTAATATAGCGACTAATTCGATAATTGTTTTTTCCATCATCATATTTTGAAGCAATTAACTCATTTAATTCTTCTCGAATGCTATCTTCATCATCATAGCCTAAAGGGAAATGGTTTTCGTTGACATATTCATCTTTTGTGATTTTGTGAAAGAGCATTGAGAGTTGAAAATGTTCAGTTTGAGAAAGTGAATTAATACCATCAAAGTAAGAGGTAAAAATGTTCAATTTATCTTCATGTGGGGCCGTCACATAGTTTGTTGTTCCTAAATCATAGGTTTTAGAGTATTCATTATCGGTAACATGCATTGCCCCTCCTTTCTCTAACTCTAAATATGCCAAGGTGTTTTGAGTTGTTGGAGCTTGCTTTGATTTCTTAGTATTTTTATTTTGAACTGTGCTTTTTTTGTTTTTTGCTTGGGCTTGAGAAGTGCTTTTTATTGATTCTTTCTTTTTTGACCGTAGTGACATTTGTTTCCCTTTCCACTTTGTAATTTCTTCGATTAGTTGTCAATCTGAACTTTAAGGCTAATAAAAAGAACTGCCATAACGGTAGTCCTTTAAATCTTCCAAACGTTGATATACCAGTTAAAAATACTGAAATGATTGTGAACGTTTGAATTTCAAGAAATGGTAGTTTCAATGAAAAAAGAGCGTAGGCTGACAAGGCAATAATTAGTCCAATAATTGAACCTGCAATGATTAGCTTAGTCGTTTTTCCAGTTTTTGCACCATCTTTATAAACACGAATTTCCATTTTATACTCCTACTCCAAATAATCGTTTTGATACGCTTAGTGTTTGCCAAATCATAACAATATATGAAATCGCATAAACCAGGCTCCCTAGAGCACTTCCCCAGTTGTCTTTAAGTTCTGAAAAAGTGCTCAAAGAACCACTTACATCAATTGTAGGTTGAGCAAAGTAGCTAAATAACCACATTACTGCTACCAACACTACAGTTTGAAAGGCATAAGCAAAAGCATATTTCAAATAATTCTTTCCGATGGAATCAAATTCACGAGAGGCAAAGCTCACCAATGGAATTGGTGAGAGTAATGCCATAAGATAGAGTTGGAAAAATCGAAGGTAGATGATAACTGAAACTGAAATGACAGCTACAATTTGAGCAATTAAACAGAGAAGGTACATCAAAACACCAGTGATTGCTGTATTGATTAACTTTCCGGGATTCGTTAACATTCCAAATATCTCCCCCAGGGCAGAGAGTGGATTATCCGGTAATTTAATTTTAGGAATAAAGCTATTTATAATGGCGTCAGTTATTGAGCCAGATTGGTTAAATAGATTAATTGCCCCAGTCGAAATCATTGTGATAAACACAAAAATAGAAACACCTGCGGTTGCGGCTGCCATTGCAATAAGCCAACGCATGAATGTCATTGATATATCTTTAAATTGAACGTTATCTCCTGCTTGGCTTTTCGGAACAACTACATTCATAACTTCCATCATGAAAAAGAAAAGAGAAATATAAAAAGCCACCGGTAAGATGACTTGAGTTGACATTTTAACCACCCATGAAAAAGCGGCAGGATTGTAATCTGTTATATTTTGAGTGAAATTAGAGAACATTTTTTCTCCCTCCTTTACGCTCCTGGAGGCGTAGTGATTGCACCAGCAATTGCAAAACCAAGTCCAATTAAGATAATCCCACCAACTAAAGTGAAAATAGGAGAACGACGAGCGGCAGGGCCATCATCCCAACTTAAGAAAAGCCACCCTAAACCAAGAAGAGCGACAATCAGACCAGCTGTACCAAACCCCCACTTAATATTATCTTGCATGCTTTTTACTGCACTTGCTGTTGTTACGTCAGCTAAAGCTGTCATTTTATATCCCGCTGTAGTTGTTACTGCAGCAAGACTAAAGTTTGTTTTTGCAGCGATTTTTTTAATTTTTTTGTTCATTTAAATTCTCCATTTATTATTGATTAAGCGACTTCGCTTATATTTGCTTCCAAACACTCCATAGTGTCAGGATTTTTTGCTATATTGTCATCAATTTCAGCTTTATCGTCAACATAGCGTACTGCTTCGTACCAGCGAGGGTCAGATTTTGATTTTGCCCAATCATTGGCACGAGGGTGTTCTTTTGAATTATATTTTTCAACTTTAACAATTGGGACTTTTCCTGAAATTTTTACTAGCGATTCCATTCGACTTAATTGTTCGATTTCATCAATCATATAAACATCTCGACCTAACCCATCTGTATTTTGAGAGCCACCACCGTGTCCCCCAAATTGTTTTCCTTCACTTTTCTTACCAATGGTTTGTTTCCCTGCTAATTCAGAAAATTTCTCTTTGGTCAGTTTTGTCGTTGCCCCTGACATATAAATGAGGGAATCACAAGCTCCCAAAATTTCTTCCCACGTGTCTTTATAAACCCTTTTTAGTTGGTCATAATTCTGTGCTGTAAATTCGAAGCTCATTCCACGACCACGCAAGACAGCAATGGCTTTTAATATATTAGGAATTGCACCAATACTTGGGAATTCTTCTAAAATCAAACGGATTGGAACAGGCAAGGCGCCTCCGTAAATATTGTCAGCCACTTCTTCTGTGATTTGGAATAAGAGTGTGAAGACCATATTTGAGAGAAAATTGTAGGTATCTGACAAATCTGACAGCCCAATATAAAGCACTTGTTTACGCGTTCCCATTTTGTCTAACTCTAACGTATCTCGGCTTGTCATCTCACGTAAACGTGGTAAAGTGAACATTCTAAAGCGAGCGGTAGGCATTGAAACAACCGATGCTCGTGTTTCTCCTTTGTAGTTTTTAAAGGAATGGAAATCGAGGACTGCAGGACAATCTGAACCAAAGTATTCTTCAAAATCATCAAACATCAGCTCCACTATGCTTGGCACTTCTGGATTCGTGCGTTCTAAGTTACGAATTAAATCTCCAATATCTGCGAGCGTTGGCAGTTGACCGTTTCCTTCTAACCCCTCATAGCCACGATAGTTGTAGTATAAAAAAGAAAATAAAGCTGAAAGTAACAATTTTTCTGAATTGTCCCAAAAGGGTTCTCCTCTTTTTTCATTTTCTCCATCTGTAGCTTTAATCAAGAGATTAATCATATCTTGTAATGTTTCTTCACTATGAATGTAAACAAAAGGATTAAATTGGTCAGTATTTTTAAAATTAATCAGATTTAATACTTTGACTTCATACTCGTTGTCTTCCATCATCTGACCTGTTTTGTGATAAATTTCAAACTTAGGGTCAGTAATGACATAGGAGGCATTGAGTTGTGATAAATTTGGGATATTATAACTGGTTGTTTTCCAAGAACCCACCCCACCTACTGTAAATACATTTTTTGCACGTTGATATTTTGGATTTTTATAATTGTTTTTTACCCACATATAGGCTTGCCATCCTAAGATGATATTCTGGTCAAACCCCTCTTTTTTTGGAGCCGCAAAAGGTTCTAAATCTTTGAGTGTTCCTTCTTTTGAAGAACCAAACTCTTCTCGATGTCGGTAAGTTCTCGTATCACGAGAAGCAATCACAAGAATAATGACGCCTATGAAAAATGCACAGGCAAGAAGTGGCTCTGATCTAAAACTAAAAGCAAGAGGGTGTGCTTTTAGTTCAGGGAGCAGTCGAGCTTGAAAGTTTGGGAGTTTATTTTCATACAAACCACCACTTGTAGTGATAAAGATTTCAGTTACTCGATTCACTAAGAACAAAAGAATGAGTCCAATCAAACTTGAAAGCACATATCTTCTGATAAACTTCATCGTGAAAGCCCCCTTCCAATATCTTGACCCAATTCTTTTGTTTTATTTGCTGTTTTCTCAGCTATTTCCAATAGTTTAGATTCTTTTGCTTTGGCTTTTCTCATTGCTTCTTTCATGGTCGGTCTCGCTTTACGAATCTTTTCAGGATGTTTTTCCAAATCCAAAAATGCCGCTTTAAGTGCAGCTTTTTGTTCTGATAATTTAGAAGTATCCAATAAGAAGTACATCTTAGTTGAGCCATCTGCCTGCGTTTTAAAGGCAACAGACAAATTGTAATCACTCATGAAAGTTTTTAATTTTTCAACACTTACTTCAGCGTCTAAAGGAAGAGCCTTGATAAATGGTTTTCCTTTAAATTTTGTCGGAAGACCATATTCGTCACTCCCTAACCGTTCTTGATTCTCATAATTTTGATAGACACGGCTTTTATCTTTGTAAAACTCATCATGGTTGACATCATCATAAGGTGTCCAGCCCAACTTGTTTTCAGGAGAAGTTTTTTGACGTTGCTCTTTTTTCCAATTTTCTTCAAAGGCTTCTTGGGCGGTTTTTTGAGGCTCCTCTTTATTTAAAGTATCTTCAATTGATTTTTCAAGCGCCCTTTGTATTTTTGACCTGTCTTTTGTAAAAAACACAATCTCTTGAGAATCATCAAGATTTGACTGTCTAATACAATATTGGAGTCTTTCAGCATTGAGATATTCTTTTAATTTATCCAAATTAGTATTAGGGTCAAGTGTATGGTAGCTTAGATCTCGACCAGAATCTAACATGAACTCATAATCTTTTTCTCCGGGGGTTCTCAGATTTTCACGAAAAGCTTTATTTTCTTCACGTTCAGCCTTTTGTTCAGCTTTTTCAAGTCGCCGTTCTTTTTCTTGAACCTTATTATGATAAAAACGCAAGGCAGAACTTACACCACGAATTAAATCTTGTTTCCCTTCTTTAACGGAACGTTTAAATTCTGCTTGTTCTTCCAAGTTTCCCTCCTTAACTATTTATCTTCTTTTGCTTTCAGCCGCTGAATTTCTTGACTTAACTCATAATTTTCAGCAATGACTTGATTAAAGTTAGCTGCCAACTTGTGATGTTCTTTCTGAAGTTGTTTGTAAAATAACCCATTTTTAAAAAGTTTAAAAGTCTTTGTCAGGGTTGACAAAAACTTACTTTGGCTTACTTCCTGCTCATTCGGAGGTTTTTCCTTCCCTTCTAATCGATGGACCTTTTTTAAAAGCGAATTATATTGTAAAATCAGTTCTGCTTCTTCATCAATGAGGTCATTATAACTACTCCCATTTTGAAGAACGGTAAATCCATCAGGCTGTTTCAATTTAGGTAATTGAGCATCATTAAATAAATCCAATTAATTTCCTCCTTCGTCTTGTATAATGTGAGTTTCATACCCCTTTTGAGCATAGGACTGAGCGATAGATTCAGCAGTTTGTTGTTGTTCCTCAACTGCAGCAGTATATTGATTTTGAGCTTGAGTGAGTGCGTCATCATATGAAATTGTTGAAGTTCCAACATATCCCTCATAATTTGCGGAATATATCTCAGTAGTATTTGATTGCTCTTGTGTCGCAGTTGTATTTAATTGATTTTCTGATTGAGAACCAGAGTAATACGAGGTAGTCGTGCCACCAGTATCACTTTTTGAACTTTCCCTACTTGGGCTGCTAGAATTAGTGGTGTGATTACTATTATTTGTAGTGGTAACTTTACTACTAGACTTAGTGGTAGGTTTACTACTAGTTTTAGTAGTAGCTTTAATACTATTAATTTTAAAATCTGAGCTTGAATTATGATGCGAGTTAATGGGTGATGGGCTTAAAAAATACCAAACCCCTCCTAAAATAGTCATCATAACAACTAAAAAAAGGATTACTAGTAATAGCAACCCTCTTTTATTCTTGCGTCTCATTTGATAATACTTTGTAGATATTTTCATGAATTGACCTATTCTTCAAAGAAACTATCGTATTCATCTTGGTTTAAAATACGTTTAATTTTACCTGATGTTTTCCCATTATAGGATTCATTTTTAACTTCGATGTAAATATCTTTATCCTTGAGGAAATCAACTGTTTCTTGATTATAGTCCCAGTCTATTTCCTCTGGGATATCAAATCCATTGTGTTTTATTGAAGTTAAAACAAACATTAGTTGTTCTACACCAAATTCATCTCCAAAAACAATATTGAAAAAGCCACTTTCGCCGTCTTCTCCAACAATACGAAGAACAATCATTTCAACCTTGCTATCTTTAGAGTGACTTAATTTTGCACGAGCAATTTTTGCTTCGTGTGGACCTTCAGAAAAGTCTAAATATTCCGTAGAACGTTGTTCTGTTTTTTCTTGAAATTTTGCCATTTTATTTTTTCTCCTTATTTTTGATTTTATCTAACTCAGTTTTTGGGTCGATAAAAATTGTATGATTCCAAGAATCACTTAATATATGATTTATGACTGCAGCATTCATTCCTGTAGGCTCCCTACAATTTTCCATATTATAAAACCTCGATAATTTTTTTATTCTAAAACTTTGATTTCAGCGAATACTGCTAGTAGCAGAAAGTAACAAGCAGTTGGTACCATTGATTTTCCTGAAATAAATATGATTAGAGACAATATTAACGCTACTAGAGATATTATTCGTAATATTTTATTCATGATGAGTCTTATTTACCCTTCTTAGTGTTATTACTTCTTTCAGTTAGCTTGATATATAAAAAAAGAAGAGAAATACTAAGCAAGAAAAAAAGAAGTGTCAGAATTGAATACCAGGTCATTTTAAAATTATCTGCCATTATTCCCCAGCACAATAAAACCGCCGTAAAAAATATAAATATAAAGGTCAATATTTCTAGGCAATCTATGTTTTTCTGTTTCATTAATTCCTTTCCTAAAAATAAAAAGCTGAAAAGTCAGCTTTTTTGTTATTTACGAATCTTACGATAAACAGAAACAAACCAATTCCGTTTGAGATAAGCAACAAGACCTAGCAATACAGTACCTAAGATTGAAAGTCCCAAAGCAGCTTTCCCTTCACCAGTTTTTGGAAGATGAATATCAATAACGTTTTTACTTGGTGTACTTGGTTTTTCAGGAGTGGTTGATGGCGTCGGAGTTACATCTTTGACGTGAACCGTTTCTTTTTTATCGTTTTTATCTTTATTAGACATAATAAGATTTCCACTATAATCATGAAGTTCTTCAAGGAGTGTCACATCATGACCTGCTAAGTCAGAAGCATCAATTGTTACTGGAACTTGCACAGTCATTGAAGTTGCGGTCGCTTTAAATGTTAGTTCTCCTTTGGCTGGTACTTCTTTTTTAGCTTGATTGTCCCATGCAGAAATAACTTTAACTGTATAAGTTTCGCCCACTGTAAGACCTTTAGCATAGTAAGCATCATTGAAATGTTGGTCAGCTTTTGGCTCAATTTCATTAGTTGCAACTTGTGTATGACCCTTTGGCACGTAGATTGTTTCATCTTGGTTATCAAGGTCATCATGTTTGGCAATTACCTTACCATCTTGTTTGATTTCTTGAGTCCAAACATACTCGGCACTTTCAGTATCAGGAAGCTTGGTATCTTTGGTAGTATCTACTTTTGTTTCAACTGTGTTCTCTTGAGATTTTTCTACTTTGTCATCAAAGGTTGCCTTAGCTGTAGCTACAACTTTATCATCTTTGACTTTACCAGAATCATCTTTAACACGGCGATGAAGTGTTGAGGTTTGTTCTTGACCTGCCTTCGCATTCGTCAATTCAACATCATCATACATCACGGTCTCTTTAGAGATTTCTTTTTCAGCAAGTGTTTGCTTGTTATTCTTATCATGAGCTTTAGTCTTAATCGTTGGAACAACAGGAGTGACAGGCTTATCAACTAAAGTACCTAGATTAACTTTAAACATGCTATTGTTATCAGTGGTCTTGGTAATCGGAACATCGAGCGTTGTAATTACTTGTTGGGTAACAGTATCTTTATATCCAACAGTATAACCAGTGATATTTCCGTCTTTATCTCTATTTGTATCCGTCGTAATAGAGATTGGGTTGATTAACTGAAGTTTATCGTTGTCTTGTGGGAGTTCCTCAAGAAGATAATCTCCAAAATTAATGTTAGGGAAATTCACTTGACCATTATTGATAAATCCACTCGCATCTTCACTTTGACCTGAGGTTACCTCAATTGGCTCTCCTTTAGTATTTCCTTGTGGAGTAAGACGGAAAACTCGACCATTAAGCCCTGTATAAGACCCATTAACATCTTGAGCTTTTATAAAACCAAAGTTGAACTGTAACACACGGTCAAGAGCAGTCACATCGTCAATGTAGTTACTTGTTTTATCATCAAATTTATCTTTATCATCAAAATGCACTTTATAACGTTTTGTTGACAATTCGTAGCCTTCTGGTGCTTTAACTTCGCCCCATTCATAATCAGCGCTGTTATCAAGATTTTTAACACCAACCCCTTTAGTCAAATCAGTCAACTTCAATTGAACTTGCTTATCATCGACTTTTTCTCCGTTTGTCACGGTAACAGGATAACCATTTTGACCGTCAGAATACTTAACTAGCGTATCTGTGCCTGCTTTATACAAGCCCCAAACCGAACCAGTTAATTGAGCTTCACCCTGAGTATCTGTACTGTTAGTGTCTGCATCATGTTTTAGTAATGTTGTTTCTCCTAAACCAATGATATTAACATTAAGATTTGCTAGAGAATGTGAGGGGTCTTTCGTAGCGATAACCGTTTGACTCTTATCTCCTGTATGGTCTCCATCTGTAGAGTAGATGAAAAACGGAAGATCATCATCAGAAATACCATTGGTAACATTTGCAAATTGAATTGCATTTTTAACGTTACCATGTTTAACACCAGTTCCTGCTTTAAGTTTAACGCTATTACCAGAAACTGACTCTGTGAGACCTGAAACATTATTCTTAACGTAAGGGAAATTAGGAAGGACAGCTTTTGTATCAGTAACTGTTTTTTCTACACCTTGAATCAAATCAATGGTTTGATTATTAAAGCTAGGAAGTTCACGCATCTTCTTAGCTTCTTTTATCAAGTCATTAGCACCTGACTTAACCTTATCCATGTCAGAAACAGAAGAACCATCAATGGCTTTCAACTCTGCTACCTTATGCTTAGCAACTCCGTACTGATCCATAAGATAATAAATAGCAACTCGTCCTTCAGCGTAAGCTTCCATATCCCCTTTTTTACGAGCTAGAAAAGCCACGTTATTAACAATGGCTTGTTGCTCATCAGTTAACTTGCTAAAAAGTTCATTAGTAGCATCCGCTTGAGCTGTGACAGAGTCTGACTCAAGAGGAATGCCCAATCCAACACAGAAAACTGGAACTTTCTCATCCAAGAACAAGTAAGTTAAGGTAGAGTTCGTTCCATCCTCCATGGTAATATGAAGAATCGGCTCAGCATCCTTGTAGTTGACATGGGTATCTGTAGGTAGGTCTGGGAAAAATGACTTCAGCGGTGATTTAACTGTTGTATCAGCGCTAGCGTGACTCGTTACAGCTCCGCCAACCCCCATCGCAAGCAATATTCCACCAATTAAAGCAAATCGCTTCCCTGTTTTCCAATCCAAATAAACTTTGGTTTTTTCATTTTTACTCATAGTAAAAATCCTCTACTTTCTATTTTTGATTGAATCCAATCAAAAAAGCTGACCTTGGGTCAGCTGGTTTTATTTTAGGCTCTTGCGAGCCAATAAGAGCAGAGGGCATCGAACCCTCTCAAACTATAATATTCAACCGATGATTTATTTAGCTTGATGTCTCCTGACTGCTCCTCTATTATAATTTGGAGTTGTTATTATCTTATCCAAAAAGAAATATCCCTAATTTCTTTCTCCAATGTAATTATTTTCTTATCCCAATAATAAAATGGCTTTATAGTTATAAGTCCAATAATAGTCCCTCCTATAGCTCCCCCAAATACCAAAAACCAATTTATATCTTTGGCTTCAATATACCGAGTACTAGGAAAATGCAAATCCAAAAATACTACTAATGTCACAAGTGAAGAAAATAATAAGATTCCATAAATCGGAAAATAAAGCGTCTTAATTCGCCACAACTGTTTCTTTTTCTGCTCTATTAATTTCTTTGCTTCAAACGATCTCATTCTAAGTTCTCCTTGTCAAATAGTGGGCCATTAATTGACCTGAAATATTCTCTTTCTTCATTCGTTGTCAAAGATTCCCAGATATCTTTTAAAACTGCTCGACCCAATACATCTACAATTCTATCTATTCTTCCTCAGTATATTGATGCTCACTTTTTTCAAATGTAATGTTAAATGTTTGAACTTCATCATTTTTGGAGAATTCATTAGTAATTGTCATCATCAATCTCACTTTCTGAATTTGTTAAATTTGGATTTTGAGGAAATCGAATTTTTAATAGAGGTTGACGAACTTTTTTTGTTTTGACAATCATTTCTTGATTTAAACATTCTGAAAAGTTAAGGTTGTAAAAATACTGTTCAACAGCTGATTTACTAGAAAATTCTTTAGTGATAAATGACTGCTTTCCTCTAAGTTGGATTGGACTATCTGTTTTTACGGTTACTTTAATGGCATATACTTTTTCTTTATGGTTAACAGGAACAAATAGTAAGCAAAGTATTGTGACTACAAATAGTAACAGACTCACTGCCCAGATATTTCTACCCTTTCCCAATAAATAAATCATTCCAACAATAATGACAATCCCTAACAGAACTACCGATAAACTCCCTTGTAAAAATAGAAAGAATTTCAATACCCCGTGCTGATAGTCATCATCAGCGTTTCCGTAAAGATAATTTACAAAAGACATCTTATGTGTTGTCGTTGCAGCATAAATAGCAACACTTAACAATATTTCTATTGAACTTATCACAAGTAGTATAAAGAGCCCTACTAAACCTCCGCCCAATGTTTTTTCAACTCCAGTTAAAAATCTTATTAAATCTTTATCTGTTATTTCATTTCTTTGCACGATATTTCCTCCTAAAAATTGGTACAAAAAAATCGAAGAATTATTTCTCCGATTTTTATAAATTTAGCAATCAAACTTGAACTGGACGAACTCCCCAGCGAATAGAATGACCAGCAAAGGTTAAATCGATCATTTCTTGACTAGATGATATGCCAGAAGCATAAGCAGTTGCTTGTGCATCACTATCAAAGTTTTGACTATATTTAACAACACCATCTACGGAAACCCATCCCATGTACTTCACAGTTGGTTGTGGAGTTGGGTCTGGGGTAGGATTATTTCCATTATTGTTGTTATTGTTATTAGAATTGTTGTTTGAGTTGTTATTTCCATTATTGGGATTGTTATTCCCTTGATTAGAACCATTGGAATTCGTGTTAGTACCAGTATTAGCGTTTGTACCACCTCCGTTATAAGAAGGAGTTACGTTTGAGCTTGCAGAGTTATCAGTACTATTAGAGTTATTTTCTTGAGGAGTTGAAGCGACTTCTTGACCAGAAGAATCTAAAACTTTTGGTTTTTGAGACTCTTGTGATGTTTGTTGTTTAGCTTGAGCAGATTTGGCAGCTTCTTGCGCTTGTTTGTTACTGTCATCAAAGAGTTTTTGAAGTTGAGCTTTTACGCTGGCATCATTTTTATCAGTTAAAGCATTAATAGCTGCTTGTGCCGTTTTTTGTTTATTAGCATCAGTCGCATGTGCTTGATAATCTTTAACTGCTGCTTGCGCTTTTTTGATAAGTGCAAGACGATTATTTAGTCCTTTGACCAAATCAGCATCTTTAGTTTTTTCTTTTTGGTCAGTCAATTTAGCAATCGCATCATTGACCGCTTTTATTGTAGTATCACTAGGATTTTTAGTTGCTGTAGCAAGTAGTGCCGTAACTTGTTTTTGTTGAGCGACTTCTTTTTCTTTAGCTAATTTTTCCGCTTTAGCTTTTTTATCAGCTTTAACTTTAGCATCGTGTGCCTTAATTTTAGCCACTTGTTGAGCATGAACGCTATTGTTATGACCGATAACTCCCGCAGCTACTCCGCCTATAGCAAGGATAGCTACCGCTCCAGTCGCAATCAGTTGTTTTTTACTTAGTTTTTTCATAAATTTTCTCCTTGTATAATAAAATAATTAACATAATAATAATTATGTATTTAATGCAACTTTTTTCCTTGAATTAATAATAACTCTTTAACTTTTGCCAATTCTTCCTGATTTTCTATTTTTTCAATAGCTACATCAAAAATTTTCAAACGCTCAGACTGATTAGCTTGTCGTCTAATGAATGATAGTGTTGAATTGAAATATTTTTCATGGTTAAGGGCTGCATTTCTGATTTGCCGTTCTTTTTCTTTTTCAGATAACTCAGGAGATTTAAGTGCTTCTTCTAATTCTGGTCTATAGCGTTCGTTATTCAACGTACTGAGTCCTACTGATAATCGTTTTGCTATTTCTGGGATAGATAGTCGTTCTGCTCTCCATACTTTGATTTCATCTAATCGAGGAGCAATATGAGTATCATATTTATTTTGTTTGGGCATAATATTCTCCAAAAAATATCCTTGTTTTAACTATAGATTATTTTCCTTTTTGTATTGATTCCAATAAGCACTATAATCGGACATTAAGTCGCCTGCGCCTTTTTCTGTTAAATCGGAAGAGATTATCTCACGTCCCGTTTTCTGTGCTCGGAGTTCTTCTTCAATTGACATTTTATATTCACTTTGGATAAAGAGTTCGTCATTACGACTAATCATTGGTTGACCATACCCAGAACGTTTACAAATCACTTCACCATTTAGACTAAAATAAGCAATATCTTTCCATTCCGATTGAATCAATTCAATCGCGTTGAATTTTATGTCAGGGCGATGTACATAAGTAGCTATTAATGTATTATTCGGAATGATGCTCTCATAAGTTGCTAGCTCAGTGTTGCTAATTCCTGCAATTGTGGTTGCAGAATAGAACTGAAACTTAATTTCTTGTGCTTGATACTCTATGATAACACGCATTATTTGTTCTTTGTTTACAATCATCTGTAATCTCCATAATTATTTTGTGGGCTTTCTTCGGAGTCCCAATCTTCTTCCTGGCTTTGGGGGTGCACTTTTTCTGGCAAGAATAGGCACAGTATAGTGAGGACATATCCAGCAAAGGGAATCAGCATGAGAAACCATAACCCTGCATGTCCAAACGAACGACAACGGCGAATAGTAAGGGTAAACCAAGGTACCAGCCAATAAAGAGTGAGAGCCAAGAGAATTATAAGTCCCACGAGTAGGCTTTGCGACGGAGTGGTATAATGAGCTAAAATTTTACCGTCTGCAGATACAGATCGATTTGCATCAAATTGCTTAATCCACAACCAAAATGATTTTCCATAATTTTGGGCAAAAAACATTACACTTAATATTGCGAAAAGAAGTGACCATATAACTCCGACCAAATAATCCAATCTATTAGCTTTTCCCCAAAGATTTCCTGCTTTACCAAAATAATCAATCAAACTTCGTTGGATTTTACCAATCTTTCTAGGTGCTTTAGGAGGAATACCAAATAATTTTTTTATCACTTTTACTAAAAGGCCTACTAAAAAGAAAGAAAGGACAACGAATTGCTTTGTCAAATAGCAAATAAGCAATACGCCCGATAGAGCGGTAATAACGACAAACATTACTAGAAAAATTATAGGCATATCTGTTCCTCATTTCTAATGTTAAAATAATTGTTTCTAAGCATAATAGCCTTTCTTAACTTTTTTGTCTCCAATTTTGGAAAGTATTCCAAAGTTCTGTTTCATTTATAAACTCAAGAGCTTCCCAAGCATTACAATCAATTAAATCTTGTAAAAATTTACTGGCATTTGCTTCTTTACCTATTTTACCATTTCTTGTGTAACCTCGCATTAATGCCGCTGATTTAAACTCTTCTTGTTGCCTGTCAGAAAGAGTATACTGGAAGTTTTTCTTTGTCTCAGATAACGATTTATTCCATAATACTCTTTCAGTGTTACCATTTAAATTAGTGGTAATTGTAGTGGTATCTCTAGTGGATGCTTTAGTTGTAGATTCATTATTCCCATTTGGCGGGATTGCTTCCCATTGATTCGTAATAAAATCAAGCTCTTCTTCTTTCGCTATTTGTTTTCCGTCTTTAAATTCTGCCTTTGGAATTGACATGAATGCAGATGCTGCAGATTGAACTTCAGATGGTTTTGAAAAATCTTTTTTCTTCTTAACTGCCATTATTCATCCTCCAGGAACTCTTTTACAAATTCTAAATAATCTTGCGTTGCGGTCCCTTTGGGAGAGTATTCAAAAAGGCTCATATGCATTTCTTGTGCTTCTTCAACTTCAACCGTATGTCTAATTTTAGTTCGGTAAGCTTTAGACCCCATATTTTCGACAAAATTCGAAATACGTGAAATTAACCCTTTAGAAAGATTAGTATTTGAAACATCTCCAAACACCACCCCTGAAATTTTTAAATCAGGATTTGTATACTTGATGATTGGAGCTATTATATTGGGAATAGATTGTACTCCAGTTTCTGCATAACGACTTGCTTTTGCAGTAATTAATATTTCATCAGCTGCGGTCAGTGAATTGACCGTAAGAGAACTGGTAGCAGGTGCTAGGTCTATTAAGATATGATCATAATATTTATCAAGTTCATCAATTGCCTCAGTGAGTCGGTACTCATTTCCTACATCATTTTGTAATTCCAAATCAATCCCAGACAAAAGTGATGATTCAGGAATAAAATCGCAAGTTTTAAGACTTATAATCGCCTCATTAATCCCGACACGACCCGTCAGAATTTCTTTTAAGCTCATTACAAAGTCTGGAATTGCTGGAGCAAGCGTATCTGTTAAATTTCTTTGGTAATCTGCTCCTATAACCAATATTTCAGCGCTCGGTTTTAATAATTTTATCCCATAGGCCAAGGCTTGTGCTGTTGTAGTTTTAAAGCCCCCACCTTTGGGAATCCATAGACATGTAATTCTTCCTTGTTTCATATTTTTTCATCCTTTTTTATTTAGTCGATTGTCTTCATACAATGTTTTGACCGTTTTTTCGTCTGCCGTATTTCCGTATCAATTTGTATTATTTACCACTCAACTCTTGATAAATAGATTATATCAAAAATAATTGACGTCGTCAATTATTTAGTGTGCTTTTTCTAATAAGCAGACGGTGGGGAACGACCCCACATCAACCGTGTTTCGCCTGCAAAACAAAGGAGAGAATTAACTCTCCTTCCATATCAGTCAACCAAACTGATATATTGACTACAAGTAGCCGAGAAATGGTCGCCCTTTCGGGCGTTAATAAAATGAGAGTATGGGATGCGCATATGTCTAAAATAGTGATATGGCGTAACAAAGCACACTCTCATTTGGTATAATAAAAAGAAATAGATAAAAAAAGAAAGGTTTCAATATGTCTAAACGAAAAATTCAAATTGCTAAAAGACATCAACTTCCAAAGGAACTTAAAGAGACCCCTGCTTATTTCAGAAAGACATCTGCTCATTCCAGTGAACAAACTAATGAAAGCATAGAACCCCAATTTACCCGAAAATCCAACTTTTTTTGGATTAAAAGTCCCAACGCTAGCGATGATGGTTGGCATTGGAAAAATAACTTTTTTCCTAAAGATACTGACTCTAAAATTCTTAAAAAAGCAATTAAAGAAAATAACGAATATTTTAATGAACTTATTGAAAGAAGAAAAGCTCGAAAAAATCATTAAAATTATTTATATCACTCATTTTTTTCAATCATCTGTACGAATTCTTTCAGCGTTATAGTTGTTGACCCGATGACAAGCTCTGCCAATCGTAAAGCTCCCATGATTAAAGTAGTTGCAGGAATTGGTTCCTTAACTGATACTACAATATCATATTCACGATTTTGTAATTCTGTGATACTGATTAATATTTCTTCTTTTTCCATTTTTTAATCTCATTTCTTTTTAAATCTGGTCGTCCAAATGGACGTAAATAAAAATTAGCGCAGGGTTTATAGATTTCCCAAAACTCAGAGATGTTATCCAAACTCGATTATTTCACAACAAAAGATACGGAATGTTTCCTATTCTATCTCTACTTCACAGCAGGAATGATACAGAATAGTATTGCTTTTAGCAATCTCAACTTATAGCAGTTCACCTTTACCTCGCAGGCAGTCGGTTTCTGTCCCAATGAAATATAGCCTAAATATCGCTCAATGCCAGCTCTCACCGTCCTAGCTCTCTTCCGAAAGAACTATATTTAGCTGTGATATATTTCATTCAATAGCGCAGAAGACTACCTCACGATAGACACTGCCTCTTGTCCCCTTTAGTAGCTATGCTGATAAGGAGGGCGGTAATACATCATTGAACACTCATAGAGCGGTCTTGCGGACCATGTTGATGTACCCGAATGATTCAATTGTAAAGGAACAATACCTTTGCTTTAGCGCTCTTGTGCTTCCGCTCATCATTCCTGCTTTTATTTGCTTAGTGCATTCACAGGTTTAATGTCTTCTTAGATTTAAGAATCCACAAAGGATTTATTAGAAAGGGTGGAATCGAACCACCGATGACAGTTTTTTTAGAACTGCGCCTTACCACTTGGCTACTCTCTTTGATTTCATTTTTTAGGTATTAAATTATCATCGTATGGAATCATTCCATGAGAAAACATAATCCCAAATAATAAAATAAACAATAGACCAACAATTATAGCTAGTATAATTGCAGGCTTAAGAATATTTTTTAAAGTTAAGTCAATTGATATTACTGCTAATATCATCATCAGTATTAGTATTGATATTGCCTGAACAAAAATCCTATCTGACATCACAGAAGCTCCTTTTTTAATTACTATTTCTTTGAATTTTTATTGGATTTATGAAAATCATCAAGAACTTTAGTATAATTTTTTCCGTTCAATTCTACATTTACAGCTTCTTTAAGAAATTCAGGTAGAGCTAATAGATGATGATAGTTCAACCACAAAATGATATAAACCTCCCATTTTACGGTTGCAGTAACGTATGAAATTCTATTTGCAAAATATCTCAATGGATAGCTTTTACTAATCAATTTACTGTAATCGGGAAATCTTTCATTAACAGTCATATTTATTCCTTTATTTATTTTATTTTTTTAAAACATTCTTTTTTCGTAGGTTTCTATATCAACAGCAATTTGTTTTTTTAGTTGTTTTTTCTGGCTATCATCAAAATCTTGCTCAATTTTTTTAAATTTTTGATACTTTTCAACTGCTTCATTTAAAATATCTTGAACCATAGGACTTAAAATTTTCTCTAGTGCTTCTTCATCTTCTCTCTGTTCAGCGATAAGGAATGACTCTAAAGCAAATGTTTTAACTCGATTAAACAAATCATAAGTGATATTAAAATCATACTGAAATTTCCAACCGAACGATGTTCCAAATCTCCGAATTTCTTTTTTTTGAATAAAAAGAACAAAATTTTTAATATTATTAAATTTATATTTTTCCAATGCTTCAATAAACATCTCAAAATCTTTTGTTTTACGATGTTTATCAGGAAAAAGTAATTCAACAATCCTTTCCCCAACATCATCATTGTAAGAGTCGTGGACAAACAAAATCAAAAAAACCACAAAGAGGATAATTGGAAAGCTAACAAACGCAATCAACGAGATTACCCACGATAGAGTATTTAAGTAAAATAAAAATGTATATATTACTTGAACTACAAAGAGAATAACCCAAATCATTCTTTCAGTTCGTGTTCGTCTGTTGGTATAACAAAGTGTTTCTAAAGGGCTGTCCAAGCTATTAATGTAGTCTACAGCTTCTTTATAAATAACAGATGGTTTTGGTTTTTTCCCTTCTAAATATTTTTTTACTGCTAATTCTAAAGGAATCAACTGACCTTTTGGAAAATCTTTTTTTAGGAACTCTGAATAATCTATATCGACCGGTTTATCCAAATCAAATATACTAGCCACATTTGGGTCCTTAATTATAGCAACAGAATCTTTAAAATCCTTTTTTAAATAATAATAATCTGGAATTATTTCAAATACTGACTTCTTCATTTTGACCCCTTATTTCCGTTTGTATTTGTACTTGTTTATCCCTTTTCCTGTCGTCAGCAACTTCGCTTTAGGGTTGAGACGAGTTGCAATAACTGTCCGCCCGTTCTCAATTGAGCGAATATCCTTGAATGTATTCATGCTTTCTAAAAGTGCTGGTTCGTATCCGCCTTTGTGTTTAATCATGACATAGGGGTATTCAATCTTGCCAGTTAAGCCATCAAAGAATACAATTTTTTTGCCATTAAATAGTTTGAGATGCATTGGTTGTAGTGCAAATCCTTTTGAGTAAATATCCATTTCTCTGCTCCTCAGTTTTATTTTTTATTCAAACTATATCTAAATTTAGGTTAATTATCATGAGTATATAGCACGATAGGTGCTGACTTTTTACCAATATCTGTCTTTTGAATCCGAATATATGGCTTTCCCTCATGTTTCTTAACAGTAAAATCATCAGTTTTTGTACTATAAGTTTTTCCTTGATATTTGTATTTCACCGATAGGTAATCGATGTTATTCCATATTGGAACAAAATTCGTTATCGTTGTCTTTCCAGTTATCGTTACAATTGGTATGAGTGTAAAATAATCTTGATTATCATGGTTAGTAGAAATAACCTCTGCTTTTACAGAATCCGATTTTCTATTAGCAATGTTTTCTGATTGTGAACACCCTGAGAATAACACTAAGCAAAAGAATAATGTTATGAAAATAATTAATTTTTTCATTCTCGTTCTCATTTCATAAATTACTTATTTTGAGTTAATGTTCCTTTGGGAACTGTTAATATTATTTCAGTTGTAGCCTTATCGCGAGGAATCTTACTAAATACAGCTCGTACTTTATGTTTAGTATCATAAGTTACCTTTGTTTTAACTTGTGTATAGATATAACTATTTCCTTCTTCTTTAAACTTAACATCACGATCACCATCTACAGAAATATTTTTCTTAGAATATTTGCCATGATTGTCTTTCAAAAATAATGTTAGACCATCCGAACTTAATAGCTTCCCTTCTGTTTGAATAATTTGTACTTTTTCTTGCTGTATTTGAGTTTTTTCAATGATATTGAATGGTATAGTACAATTGATTATAACTACTACACTTGCAAGAAACATACTTACTCCAACAATAATTCCTGCCAATCCAAGCAATAACATATAATCAAGTACTTCTATAATCCCTGCCAAAAGTAGGAGCACACCAAATAATATGAATACTATCAAACAAATAATCTGAGGGTAACTCAGGTGAGTTAGAAACTTTATCGTTTCAGTGGTTGTACTATTGGCCATCTGTTATCTCACTTTCACGAATCAATTTTTCATGTAATTGCAAAAAATCTTCTTTTGAAAGTTTGTGAATTTTTTCAGACATTTGCTTATCTCCAAATTGATGAGAAAAAATTGGATGTCCTAGTATTTCCTCTGCGTAACCATGAAAGTCTTGAAAATCTCCAAACATATAGCCTGTATAAGCCGTTAAAATAGCTAAATCTCTTTTTTCAAGATGCTCACTATTTCTTTCAGCTGCTAATTTCTCTTGATGAAGTCCATAAAATTCATCTGCAGTCACCAACTGTTTTTTTTCAGTTCTGATTATTTCAATCGCTTCTTTGCTATAAACACGTAAATAGTCTTCAAATTTATCAGAAGATTGAATCAATCGTCTTTCTATTTCCTCAACAACATCATCTAAACGACCAGTATCTGCGAAATCTTCAACGTATTTTATTTCACTTCTTAATAAGCCGATTAGCTCTCCATCTTCCCAATTTTTTAACTCACTCATTAACTTCCTCCACAGGCACAAGCTCTATGAGAGAATTGATCCATTCATAACCACAACGGGCTTCAAAACAAGATTTGGTAAAACCACATAAATGTTCTTCAGGTTTATACAATTCCACTTCTATAATTTCAGCCAGTTCCAACATAGTAAAAATATGTTTACAATTGTCTCGATGGCACGATTTATCTTCCACCCATGTAAATTTTCCACTATCAATTTCATAATGAAAATATAAATCAGGTCTGCCCGCAAGTGTTATATAGTATTTTTGATCATTCATTTTAAATATCTCCCATTGTTTTAATAACTGTTGTAGTTTCTATTACTTTCCCTGGATTATCAATCGCTTCTAAAATATCAAGCTCCTCACAATGGAGGTAACGTGCTGCAGATGATATTTGTTCGGGATCGTTTTGATTATAAATTTGGTCAACCGCACCTCCTGAATTAACTTCACAGCCAAAGCCCCACTTTGTTTCAATTCCTATTCGACCTTCTGGATAGAGAGTTGCTTTAATTCGATTTGGTACACGTTTATTTTTCATAGTTTAGATTCCTTTTTTCTGATATAGGGCAATCATACATATTATTATCATCCTCAGCTATCTTTCTTATTGTCTCGTAATCAGATAAACAAATTGGAAACAGCATAGGAATTTTAAAATCTTTTTCAATGTATTCCAACATGTTTTTGGATTGACTCGCTCTATATTCTTGAATAAAGAAATTTGAAACCGTTAATCTGCTAGGCGGAAAGAAACTAGGTAAACAATAATTATAAATTACATCTAAAAAAGTAAATTTATCTTCAAGCTTTAACAAGTTAATATGTTTTATTGGATTAAAAGTATTTGATTTCTTTGTTGGGTCTATTGTAAATGTTTCGTACATTCGTAACTCCTTCAACTCAGCATTCCTTCCGAAAATTTATTTGTTTCAGTTCTCCAATAGTGATCTATGGCATCCTTTGCCTCAGAAAAAATCTCGAAAGAATCTTCAAATTCATAAGGAAACCGACTGAGGAAATGTGAATCAAAAGTGACAATAAATTTTCTTGAATCATTCATTTTGATATCAAATGTTCTATATCTAGTAATAAAGTTTATATCACCCATTATTTTCTTTTGCACTCCAACCATACCGTTTTTTATTCTTTATTCCATGGGCCATCCAAAGGAATATCAAAGTCATTTGCTGCTTTTAATTTTTCAATATTTAATTTTGCTTTTTCCAGCCTCAATATTTTTGCTTGTTTTTGCATATTATTAACTAAATATTGAGCAAAGAAACTATCATTTTTACAATTATTTCTTGTTTCTTCCCATGCAATTTGGAAAAATCTATTCGTTTCGTTAGGTTCAATCATGTCAAATAATTCAGATTCAAATTCACTCTTTATAAGATTTTTATCATCCTCAGGTATCAGTTCTACATCAAGGCTGTCAATTGTATCAAACGAACTTTCAAATATCTGTTTAACCCCCTCTGAGACTTCAGAAACAATAGTTTCTTCAATCGCCTCAGTTTCTTTTATTTCTTCGACAAGTTTAGAATTTTCAACTTCTACTGGTTCTTCATGAATTGTCCACACAACCCCAAAAGTCACTTCTCTTTCGATACCATCTTTTCCTTTGAAAATCTTAGTCTCAGTAGCATAGCGTCCTTTGTCATCCCTGATATTTTCTTTTGTGATATAACCAAAACGTTGAAGCTCCATCCAGATTTTATTAAAGGCATCTCTTTTTTTCTCTCCGTGTTTCATGACTTCTGTTTTGTAAAACACCCAATCATTAGGCATACTCAAGATATAGACCATCAAGCCTCTTGCAGCCCAAGTCATATTGTCGTTTTGAACTAATTCATTCGGAATAATTGAATATGGGTTTCTAGCACCATCTCTTTTTACAATTTCTTCTGCCATAATATATGTCCTTTTTCTAACTTAAAAGTATCTCCGCCAAGAGATTATAAGAATTAAATTTTAAAGCGAAATTGAGGATTCGAGCCTCTATCGTCCTTATCGATAAAATATCAATACAGAATTTCGCAGATGCAAGTACTGTTGGCGCAGTCTCGCAAGGCTATTATGGCAGATAGCAATTTGTATGAGCCAGTGCTCAATGATTTATGCAGGAATCGAACCTACTTTTTAAATAATAATTAAATAAAAATTACCAATTAAACCAAAATACATATTTATTCTTTTGAGTTGCATAAAAATACAAAAAGACCTTACTCATATTTACTTGAGTAAGGTCTTTTTGTTTGTATTATATTTAGTTTTATTTCATGGATTTATACTATCTTCTTCTGCTTTTCATGTAAAAATAATTACAGTTTTTCGGAAAGATGTTACTTAAAACATATAGGAGTTCTGTGTCACACCTTTTCAAAAGGTTTCGTAAACCTTGTTATTATAAGGTTTTTGTGACACATTGCTCTCCTGCTTTTTGTTTTAATTATCTTTCTAAAAAATTTTTTCAGAAGTTTTTTCTTTTTTCACAAAATATCTTTTTGGATAGTTATTATTTAATGTATAGCCAATCGAAAAAGGGAGATTCCGATTAAGAATCCCCCTCTGTAACATTTCGCTTGACTTTTTATGCATATTTATTTATAATAACTATAAATGAGTCGGTTGAACGTGCAGTGTTCTTAATCGGCAGGCACCGATGAAGTTTCCGCTTCAAAGGGCCTTTTTTTATTTGCCTTAATTATAACATAAACTATCTTTGCTTGCAAGGATTTTTTTATTATCATTAAAACCTTGTGTTATTGGGCTTTTGGGGGATATTTTACCTCTTTAGTTTTACGGTCAAAGAATGCCAAAACCTCTTGAGTGACTTCAAGATGATTCCATTCTTCGCCATTTTTCCAATATAAAAATCCATCACGTGAGGTTACGACATCAACGATTTCAACTCTTTGTGGGCCATTTGCTGTTTCAACAGCCGCCTCGTCGCCTTTATGTAGTCTAATCGGTTGTAGCTGGTCTGGTACCTTCCAGTAACGTTTACGTTTGTCAGTTCCATTAATATGGACTGCTTTAATGATTTTCATAAGTACTCCCTTGTCATTTAATTACGTTAACTTGATTATATCAAAAATTGTACAGTAAATAAATTTCAGATAGTTTGTGAATTTCATAACTTTCTTAAAGCATCTTTAGCTTCAGCGCTGACAATGTGGGTATATAACTCAGTAGGTTTGGTTGATGAATGTCCTAATTGGTTGCTGACAAGGACTTGGGAGTGACTGACATTATAAAGTCTTGTTGCGAATGTATGCCTTAGTGTATGAGGTGTCACTCGTACTTTATAAGCTGCTGAATACTTTGCTACTAGCTTATTTATCGAAGCATTTGATATTTTTCTTATTTTTTGGTTGTAATCTGTGATGAATAAGGCTTGAACTTCAGTATCTATGCTACTTCTTGCCTCAAAATAATCAGTTATATATTTGTGTGAAAAGTGGGCAATTGGCACTACATCTTTCTTGCCTTCTTTTCGCATCACACTCACTTTCCCAGTTTAAAGGTTTAAATCATTGAGATTGATGCCTACAAGTTCCGCACAACGTAATCCAGAAGATAAAAAGAGGCTTAGTATGGCTAAATCTCTTTTTTTATTTTTTTTGAAACTTGTTTTCGCACGATTACTGACAGACTTTTCATAGTCTTGCTCAACAAATTCTAAAAAGGCTTTGGTTTCATCTCCTAGGAATAGTTTACCTTCCAGTTGAGCAGCACGGTAATGCAAGGTTTCACTCTTTTTTCGGATATGAATTAAGCGGCTGACATTTCTTGTCATGTATGTATTTCCGTGAATATCTTCAGTTTGTTCACACAAGTAGTTATATAGGCTCTTAATCGCTGCAATGGTTCGATTTAGTGCTGATGTATGTGTATTAGAACCACATTTTGATTCTAAACGGAGTCGTTCGTGAAGTACAAAAGCTTCTAGCTCACGTTTCGTTACGTTTTCCATTTCTTTCAAAGTAATTTCTTTGATGTTAGCATGGCTCGTTATGTTATTTTCATTCATCCACTTCAAGTATTTTCTAAATTCTAAGCAGTAAGAGTAAATGGAGGCAATACTCAGTGGTACAGTGTCCTTAGACTGGATAAACTCATTGACGTAGTAGGGAAACTCAAGCATAAGTTTATTTACATTATAACGATAACCATGGTTTTCTGACATCTCTTTTTATTATTCCTCAACATTTTCTATTCAAATTAAAATATATTGTAGTTAAATATTAAAGTATTGTCAATTTTTGTATAAACTCAAAACTTAATGCTTAGCGTTCTGGTTATTCCTGACCGTTTTTTTGTTTTGGACTTTTTTATTATTTTTTCCTCCTCCTCTATTCAAATATTTTTTTGATAAAAGATATTTATTTTGTTACTATTTTTATTTTGTTAATAGTGGGTAATTTGTAGCGGCTGATTTAACGGAATCTGGAAAACCCGTAATCCGATAAATCCAGTTTCTGGAATATCCGTAATACGGAAAAGGCGTTCTACGGTAACCGAAATACGGATTTTCAGTAATACGGTTTTTCATCCGAAAAACGGGTTTTCAGTATTTCGGTGTTTAAACCTCAGAAAGAGGCTTCAGCATAGTATAAATGGATTGAAATTACTTAGCAGGTATGAAACTCTTAAAATGATATATGTCTTTCCGAAAAAGTTTGCTTTTTCTCATAGTATCACTACTGTTTTTAGATACAATATTAAGATTGATAACTACTCTAATACTAAATCTAATACCGATCTCAATACTGACCCTGATACTGACCTCAATACCGACCTTAATACTGACCCTGATACTGACCTCAATACCGACCTTAATACTGACCCTGATACTGACCTCAATACCGACCTTAATACCGACCTTAATACTGCCTTTAATTATATTTTTATATTCTCTACACAATTATTGTATAATAGACTTTACTTTAAAGAAAATTTAGGAGAGAGTTATGTTCAATTATAAAGTATGTTTAGTTTTCAAAAAAAAGATATGATACTATCGCAAGAGTTAAATGTTGAAAATTCTGATACAGCTAGAAATAGAATGATAAAAATTACAAAGGTTATCACCTCGAGTGACGGCCTGACTATTTTTTTCTGTTCTAATGAAAAAATAACCGACTTTACTGAGGTATTTGAGATGGTTACTCGTTTTAAAAACTTCATGATTGCAGTTCAAGATATAAGTTCTCTTAATGATGTTGATAAATATGAAGAAAAAATTTTTCAACAGAATGAAAGTGGAAATTGGGAAGAAATGTTTTTCGATGCAGAACCTAGCCTTGCTTTTTTGGATTTTAAAAAGGCAATGACACCCGAAATTTATAAGCAGTTACTTGGCCATATGTATGGTTCTGAAAACTTACCATTGTCGTATATTCTACTAAAAAAAAGTAAAAATTTAAAAGACCGTAGACAACAATTTATTTCGATAATGACTGCATGTGAGGTTGGGGTAAAAGAGTTCTACAAAGAATCAAAACCTGATTTAAGTATTATACTGGATAATTTGCAATCTCCTTCAATACCAAAGCTATTAGGTTCCATATTTAAATCTTATTTTGAAGTAGAATTTCCTAAAGAACTACGAAAACAAATACAAAAATATGTTGAACAAAGGAATGGATTTATACACTCATCTGAAAAAAATATACCTACTTTGGAAGAATGCCTGGACTGTTATATTGCTGTTCTTAAAACATTAAACTATCTTAATAAAATCAATGATAATTACCTATACTATGACCTATATGAAGAAGAAATAAATCAAATTTCTGTAAGCAACACGCAAGCCAGAATTGTGTTTTCCGATTTAATAAAAGAACGTGTTTCTGCAAGACAGTTAAATATGAGTACGGGATTTAATATAAATCTCAATTATAGCAAATCAAAATTATAATACTAATATTATAGTAACCTATATTAATATTGAGATTGAAAAAAAGCTGTAAGTTACCAGATTTTTTGATACAAAGTATATTTTATATGAAATGACTTATTTAGTAGAATTGTAGTGACTCTCTAGTTAGATGTTTAAGTGTTTCAAAGACGGATTGATGACTTGCCAAGTACTCTTTAACGCTAAAGATACCACGTCCTAGCTTTTGACCGTTAAAGGAGTACACTCATTCATTTTCTTAACTCCCCCCATTTGAATCGCTAAAGTGACCACGTCTATTTCCTGAGAAAATCCATCGCCAAAGACATTAATAACAGTTGGCTTTTTATATGGGGCTGACACTTTATTCTTAAGAGTATGAAGTGTGGTTTTTTCCCAATTGTGTCTATTCCGTCCTTGATTTTTTCTCCTGATTTAACTTCAATCCGTACAGAAAAATAAAATTTTAGTGCTGACCCTCCTGGAGTGGTTTCTTTATTTAAGAATAGTCCACTCAAGGTTGAACGCACTTGATTGATGAAGATAATGACCGTCTTAGTTTGATTTACTTTTGAAACGAGCTTAGAGAGCTATTCTGACATCATTTTAGCTTGTTGACCTGGAATGCTTACCCATCTATTTGAACCCATTCTAAAACATATAAAAGTTATTTTACTTTTTAATTTCAAAAACACTCATAAAACTGTATTATGAGTGTTTTTTATTCATTTGAATCAAGTATTATCTATTATAAGTGATGATAGTAGTCCATAAAGATATCAAAATATTCATGGACTTTTTCTGTATTTTCAACCCCAACTCCAAAATACCATTTCTTTAGGTTTAAAGCATGCGCAAGTCCATCGCCGTGCTCTCCAGAAATTAGAAGACTTGTTGTATCTTCCGTTGGAATCGCAATTCCAATCGAACCCGTCCCACCAACACGAAACATTTCTGAATTTCCACTTCCACCCACTTCAAAAGAAACTCCTTTCAACTTTGGAAGGTCGACAATTACTGTGAAATCCACATTTGGATCTGCTCCAGGATAGCCATCAAACTGATATTGTCTAATCTGATAATTATCTTTACCAAAATATTCATCTAACATAGCTATCAATACTTTGAATCCTTTTGATTCCCTAACCTTTTCTTCAATTTCTATCATTTATTCATGACCCACTTTCCATTAGAATTATCTAAATTATACTTCATTTCTTTTAAATAGTTATATTCACGTTCTCCAAATGAACGTTTGGGAAGAGTATCTGGATTATTAGTAAATTCAAAATTCTTCCCTTGTCTGATTTGGTTGTCCAGGAACCTTTGATTGATTCGCCACATCTCATCATTAACCTCATCAGGTTCAACAATTCCAGCTTCATTTATTCTCTTGACAATGACATCCCAACCTTTTGACCCCATGCTGAAACACTTTAAAAATTATTTTACATTTTAATTTCAAAAACACTCATAAAAACTGTATTATGAGTATTTTTATTCATTTGAATCAAGTATTATCTATTATAAGTGATGATAGTAGTCCATAAAGATATCAAAATATTCGTGTAAATCATCAACATCATCCACTCCTGCTCCAAAACTCCATTCCTTTTGTCCTAAAGCATATGCAAGCCCAGTTCCGTGTTCTCCAGAAATCAAGCGACTTGTCGTATCCTCTGTTGGAATTCCAATTGCAATAGAACCAGTTCCACCACTGCGAAACATTTCGGGGTTTCCACTCCTAAGAACTCCAAAAGAGACCCCTTTCAACTTTGGAAGGTCAACAATTATTGTAAAATCCACATTAGGATCATTCCCAGGATAGCCATCAAACTGATATTGTCTGATCTGATAATTATCTTTACCAAAATATTCATCTAACATAGCTATCAATACTTTGAATCCTTTTGATTCTCTAACCTTTTCTTCAATTTCTATCATTTCTTCATAATCCACTTTCCATTAGAATTATCCATTTTATATTTCATTTCTTTTAAATAGTTATATTCTTTTTCTCCAAAGGAACCTGGCTTAAGACTTTCAGGATTTGTAGTAAATTCAAAACTCTTCCCTTGTCTGCTTTGGTTGTCTAGGAACCTTTGATTGATTCGCCACATTTCATTATCTACATCTACCTGTTTAACAATTCCAGCTTCATTTAATTTCTTGACAATGGCATTCCAACCTTTTGAACCCATGCTGAAGAAAGTATTTCCTGCTCTAAATGCCATTTGATCATAAGACTGAGCTTTATCACTTCCTACCTTTAGTGGGACAAATGAACCTAATGTTACAACTGTTGTCTTACCTGATATTTCTGCTAGCCGAGAGAGCTGATCTACAGAATCATCAGTGAGATGTCCACTTTCTACTTTGGTAGAATCACTAAAAGTTCCTTCTGCTTTGATGCCCATTTCTTCTTCAGAATAAACGGGTGTTGGTCCTACTTTTATTGATTCAGATTGACTATAAGAAATACTTCCATTGTTCGGAGCAGTAACCAAGATTTCAAAAGCATCTTCTTTTGTGACTTCTTTCAGTGGAATTTTAAATATTCCCTTGTCATCCGCTTGTCCTTTGTACTCAATTCCTTTGTTCTTGATAAGTATTTCAGAATAAGGAACCGTTGTTCCTTCTATAATTATACCATCTCCTACAGAAAACGGTTCTATTCTTGGGATGGGTGTAATCAACTTTTTAATATCAACTAAAGGAGTAGATTCACCACAGATTTGTAATCCTTTACTTGAGTCAATAGTGAACATAGGTTGATCCAATGATGAAAGTGATGAGGTATACGTAGTATGTGCTTGAGCTAATCTCGTTCCACCAATTGAAAGATTTGCTACTTCCCCAGCATTAATAGAGACCGGAAGTTCAAAATTGAATTCCCCTGTTTCATTTGTGGCGATACTTTTAATCTTAACTTTATTAAGGTATATATCAAGGGTACCTTTTGAATCCAGATTTCCTGCAATATTTACTAAGTTCAGCTCTTTATTATAGGTGATGCTTGAAAAATGAGGTGGTTTAGTAACTTGTTGATAAGGAATCGTTGGTAATTTATTCTTCAAATAAAAATTTGTTGCTTGTGTTGCAAGAAGTTCTCCATCAGAGTTAATTTCGAATTCTAATGAAGAGAATGCACTTGGTATATAAATATCACTTTGTGTAGAATGCTGAGTAGGGTTGATTGAAATATACTGAGAATTGATAGGGAAAGCGAGACTAAAAGTACCGTCTGCTTTTGTTTCCACACTAGCTATTTTTGAAGACTCTGGATATGGACGCACGAATGTTGTTGGAACACTGTAGGCATTAATCGTAGATGATCCACTCATTTTACCATTTATAGAAAAAGTATGTTTAGTTTTATCATAACTAATGTTTGATATCGTGGGAGCATCTGTATAATGTTCAACCGAAATCGAAGAAGGGACATATTGTTTTGTACTTTCATCAACAGTGATACGTCCAGCAGTAATTTTAAAACTTAGAACGTCACTTAGATTATCAATATTTCGTTCCTCATAATAAGTCGATGCTGTTGATATTGGAGTTGCAGTTACTTCCAATGTCCCATTCTCTATGTGAATCTTAGCATCAAAATTTCCAGAGTCTGTTGTTGTAATTGTATTGATTAGTTTATGGGGGATTGTGCCTTCATAAAACTTGAGCGTTGATTTAGTAAAATTCTTTCCAACTAGGTGCAGCTCTTTTAGTTTGTTATCATAACTTACATTACTAAACTTAGGTTGTTCAAAACTCTTAACATAAGTTTTTATTCCACTATTTTTAACACTTTTAAAAATATCATATAATGAAGATAATACTCCATCTTTTGAGATATTCAACCGAGCTAAATAAGAGGTGGATTCTTCCCATCCAAGATAAGTTGAACAATGATACGAAGCATATTTAATATGTGGAGTTGAGTCTTGAATTGCATCAATATCAATATAACTTCCAGCTTTAATTGCTAAATGTATATCGAAGTCACCATTTGACTTCGTTTTTTCGGAAAATATTTTTTCTGATTCCGAATATAGATTTATGCGTGATGAAGTTGGCATATGTCCAGAGATAGTCAATATGTTTGTTTTGATATCATAATTAACTTTATTTAAAAGAGGTTTTGCTGAGGCTTTTATCACCCTTTTAGGATCGTTAAAAAGTTTCCCAGCATGCTCATCAAGGAGTATATCTCCATTTTCTTCAATTTTAAAATATGGAAGACCAGTAGGGCCGACAATTGGACTTAGTGTGCGATAATTTTTATCTTTTGTCGGATTCTGTATTGCATCAACCGCTACTATTTTTGAACTTACTGGAACTTTAATATCAAATTTTCCATTTGTTTGAGTCGGAAAACTATGTGTTTTTTTCCAATCCATATAAATTTCAATTTTTGAGGCAGTGGGCATAGAACCAACAAGGTGAAGAATTTTTGTTTTTTTATCATATGTAGCTTCTGTAAAAGTTGGATTTGCTGAATCAATGGGCATTTTTTTCATATCGTCAAGCCATTGTTTTAGAGAATTATTCATAGCAGCCATATCTTGATTAAATTTACTTTTAGGATTTGTCAGCTCATCCATGGTACTTCGATATTCTGCCATAGTCTTACTGAAACGTGACATTGAATCATTAAGCCGATTCATGTTTTCCCTTATATTAGTCAAATCAATTTTGGGGATGTTAATAGGTATATTAGGGATGTTTACATTAATTTTGGAGATATTAGGAGCTTTGAATTCACTAGTTTGATATATTTTTTGAAATGTTGAAATTCGCTCTTGATAATAGCTACTTTTTGAACTATCTTTGTTCTCTAATGCCTCTTCAAGTGAGGAAAAATCAAGCTTCATTTTTCCAAATACTTCTTCTTTTCTACTAGCAACTGCTGAGGTATAACTTTGATTAGTTTGAGCCTGATTATACAGCCAGTATCCACCTCCAATTAGCACAGTAGCTCCACCAATGATAAGAACTCCAGGAGCAGCTGCTGCCATCGCTGCTGAAAGAGCTCCTGTTTCAACTACTCCTTCCAATGCTATAAATGAGATTGGTAGTGCTGAAACTGCAGATGAATGGCCTGATGTTAGATCAATTTGTTGTTCTTTCCCGGTTGTCTTATCTGTAATATTTAAAAGAACTTTTGATTGCTTCTTTTCTATGGTTCCTGATATAACCTGAACTGCTTGAGGTTGCCCAGCTTTATTGTAAATAACATTATTTAGATTTACATCTTTATTGTTAGTAGAAAACTGTATTTTACTAGTTACAAAATAATTATTTTCTAGTTCTTTAGTTGATATCAATGTTAGACCATCGTTTACTGATTGATTCCCCCCTAAAATATGCCAATCTTGCTTCTCAATTTCATCGCTAATACTATTGATCCAACGTTGAGTTGGCGTTAATGACTGATCAATTTCATTTGTTAACTGAGTAGTTGATACATTCTGATCCGTAACTTTTTGACATAATTTTATCTGTATTGCTTCAACTCTTAAGGATTCTCCGACAGCTCCAGATATTTCATTATCTTTCACATAATTTGTCCAGCCTTTACCTTGAACATGAGTCCTATAATACACGCAATAAAGTTTAGAAATCTCTCCTACAAGTCGTATCCTTATTCCTTCTAGTCTCAATCCTTTACCGGTTGTACCTGCTAAAGCCCCATCAGAAACTTCTTTTTGCCATCCGCTTCCTTGAACATTTGCTGAGTAGGATATATTACCGGATAGTCCTTTAGGAAGAGTTCCAAGTGATATTTTTATTCCTTCAAGCCTCAACGCTTCCCCTGTTGTACCAGAGGTTTCTCCATTTGAGACGTTTGTTAACCATCCTTTATTTTGAACCTGAGAAATATAAGTTATATTTGGTGCTTGTGCATTGGATACAATGGTAGAAGTATTGTCACTATCAGCTTTTACTATTATTCCAATCTTAAGTATGATACTAAGTATAAAAACAAACAAACCCAAACTTATTATCAATTTTTTATTAGTTTTCATAAATATATTAATCCTTTTTGTCTTTACCCTGTTGGTTTGCGAAATCTACAATTTCTTTTTTAGCTTTCCTTATGGATACATCTTGATTCAAACTATAAGCAATAATTTTGTTTGCGATGTATGGAGCTGCAAAAGAGGTTCCCTTATATATTTCTCCATGATATCTCACCTCCTCTCCCTTTCCAAAAATATCAACCTTTTTAATGGGAGAAAAATTTGATATTCCTTTACTATTTTTGCTTCCTACTGAAATAACGTTATTCATTCTAGCAGGAAAATCCGCTATTCCCTGTGGAGTATTTCCTGCTGCGGCGATAAATATAACACCACTTTTGACTAGCCCATTGACTTTCTGCTCTATTTCAAGATCATCCATATAAAAACCACCCGAAAAATTTATTATATTTAAGTGGTCACTTTTCGCTTTGTCTAAAGCTTTAATAAGATTTCTCTTATCAATTACACCATCAGATGTTATCACGCTATATTCAAAGCATTGTATGTTTTTATATTCTAATCCATCTGTTAAAACTGACCACACTACATTAGCATGATTATCAACTTCTTGAGTATTGCTAATATAAGATCTTTTTTTTATTTTAAATTTAATGTGGTCAGTAGAAACACCATCTATGATTCCTACTTTAATGATACGTTTCCCTTCTCTACGTTGATTTATAGAACCATAATGCCCAAATACCAAAATTAAAATTAACGTGACCATAAAAAGCAAAACTAAAATAATACAAGTCCTTCCTAAATTGTTTTTTTTCCTCAGGTTCTGCACCTCCTTTATTTCAATTACCTTATATGTTTAAGAATTGCTTAAGGTTTATTCATATAATATCAGAAAATAAATAAAATAATGTTAACATATATTTTTTTTGGACATATCTGGATTTTTGTCTAAGTTCCAATTCCCCCAAAGTTTTATTACGTATTTACTTACAAGCTTTGGTAAATAGACAAATACATGATACTTAAAGAAGCATTAGCTATTCAACTTAAATATTTGATTGAAAAAATCCAAAATCCTAATCATTAATAAGTTTTATATCAAAAAGATATAAGTAAGTTTCTAGCAAACTATAGTTTTTCTCATAGTTCGTCATATGTCCAATATTTTTTCTAACCTCAATACTGAACAAAAAAAGCCATCTTTTTGCAGTGGCTTTACTAATCTATAAATCTCTTTATAAGACTTTTTTAGTAGAATTGTAGAGACTCTCTAGTTAGATGTTTAAGTGCATCAAAGACTGATTAGTGACTTGCCAGATATTCCTTAACACTAAAGATTCCATGTCCTAGCTTTTGACCATTAAACGAATATCATTCATTCATTTTCTTAACTACACCGCTTTGAATCACTAATGTGACCACATCAATTTCTTGAAAGAACCCATCACGGAGATTGACCATATTCCAGTAGGGACATCTTCATCGCGACTCAATAACAGTTTTCTTTTGAACTTATTACTCGGGAAACATGTCAAAATAATATACTATCATCTAATTAAGTTTGCATATAAAGATGTTTTTAAATGCTTCTATTTAAATATTTTTTTAAATGTTTCGCTGTGTAAGAATTTTTCAATTTTAACAAATCAATGGGGTATCCTTCAAACAAAACTTTGCCACCTGAGTCTCCTCCATCAAGTCCCATATCAATAATCCATTGTGCTTTGCTAATAACTTTAAGGTTATGTTCTAATACAATGAGTGTTTTATTTTTTTTCAAAATTTTTTTAAACAGGATAAGTAAACTTTCTATATCTGTTTCATGTAAGCCTGTTGTGGGTTCGTCTAGTATTATAATATCGGAGAGGGATTGATGAATAATTTTAGCTATTTTTAAGCGTTGGAGTTCTCCACCAGAGAATGTATCTAATGATTGTCCCAATTTAACATATCCCAGATTGACATCAATAAGATCCTGCATAGTTGCAATAAGAATCTTTTCATCAATTAAATGAATCACTTCATCAACTGATTGTTGTAAAAAATCATAAATATTTAACCCACGCCAATATACTGAAAGTGCCTTAGCGTTATATCTTTTTCCCTGACACCTTTCACAGAGCTGTTCGACATCTCCCATGTAGGCTAAATCCATTTTAACGAATCCTTTTCCTTTACAGGTTGGACAAGCTCCTTTGCCGTTATAACTGAAAAGAGAGATACTTTCACCTGATTGTTGAGCATATATATTTCTAACCTTATCAAATACATTTAAGTATGTGAGAACACTTGAACGGTTACTACCTTTAATCTGGCTCTGATCTAATATACTTGCTTCAGAATACTTACCTTTAAAAAGTGAACGGATTAATGTACTTTTGCCTGAACCAGCTACTCCCGTGACGACAGTTAAATAGTTCTTAGGTATTTTCACTGAAGCATTTTTCACATTATACAAGCTTGCATTTTCTAATTCATAATAAGAAGGAAAATTAGTTTTATCTGTGTTAAGATTTGTTTCGCAAGTTATTGCTTTCCCAGTAACCGTATTTGTCTTTAAGAGCTCCGAATAAGTTCCTTCAAAGGTGATCTCCCCACCTTTATATCCGGGTCCAGGTCCTACTTCAATAATATGATCCGCAATTTTTATTATATCTGGATCATGATCAACTAAAACTACTGTATTCCCTTTGTCTCTTAATCCCATAATAATTTTTGAAACTTTTTGGATATCTTCCGGATGTAGACCAACACTCGGTTCATCAAAAATATAGAGTAAGTCAGTAAGGGCACTATTCAAATGTTTTGTCATTTTGATTCTTTGAGACTCACCACCAGAAAGAGAGGTTGTGGGACGATTGAGAGATAAATAGCTCAAACCAACCTCTTCTAAGCTTTTTAATTTTTTTAACAGATCATCTAAAATGATCTTGAGATTGGGAGATTCAATTTTTCTAATAAACATATACAGTTCTGAAATTGGCATAAGTACACAATCAGCTATAGATTTTCCAAGAATCTTAGAAGAACGAACGAATTCATTTACTCTAGTTCCTGCACAATTTGGACATTCTCTAATTTCTAATATACGATATAATTGAGTGTTATATTTTTTGTCATCTTTTTCAATGAAGCTTTTAGTAATTCTTGGAATAATACCAATATAAGTGGAAGTCTTTGGCCAATCTTTGGTTGGATTTTTGGGAGAACTCCCAGTATCGTTTAAGAGAAGATCCAATTCTACTTGAGTATAATTCTTTAATTTCTTATCATTATCAAAATTACCTGATTCAGTATATCTAGTGAGTCGCCACCCACCAGGTTGAAAGGTTGGAAAATCGATAGCACCATCATTTAAAGACTTATCAAAATCAATTAATTTGTTTATGTCAATTCTTTTAATTTCACCTAAACCTTTGCAAGTTTCACACATCCCTTGAGGATTATTAAATGAATAAATCATTGAATAACCAATAAATGGTGTAGCCATTCTTGAGTACAAGAGCCTTAAACTAGAATAAATATCTGTTAAAGTCCCTACCGTTGATCGAGCGTTCCCACCTATTTTTTTTGGCTAATTACAATTGAAATAGGAAGATTCTCTATTGAATCGACAGTTGGTTGTTGATAATGGGGTAGTAGTTGCTGAATATAGCTAGAGTATGTTTCATTTAATAAACGCTGAGATTCAGCAGCGAGAGTATCAAAAACTAAAGAGGATTTCCCTGACCCTGAAACTCCAGTCACTACAGTTATTTTATGCTTTGGAAATTTAATAGAAATGTTCTTTAAATTATTTGTTTTAGCCCCTTTTATCGAAATAAAATTACTCATAATTTTTCAACCTTTCCTTTTTTAATGCCTCTATATATTTCTCTGATAATTTTATAAATTCCTCCTGCTCTTTATCATCAAATATTGAGTTTGCAACTTGAAAAAGATGTGAATGCCCATTATCAATTTCAGTTAATAGCTCTTCTCCTTCTTTGCTTAAAAAAGTAATCAATTCACGTCCATCTTCTTTACTTGGCTGTTGTTGTACGTAGTCCATTATTTTTAATTCTTTTAAAGATTTTGATAATTTTGTTCGACTAATACCAAGTAGAATACTGATTTCTGACGGGAGCATCTTTGTTTCTTTACGTAAAATATTTAAAATGTCGTATTGAAGCCAATTGATCCCCTGAGGATTAACCCTACTTCTTTCTGCTACTAATTCACATTGTAAGTTATTTAAAATATTTTTTAAATGTTCCATATTCAAATCATCACCTTGCATATAATTTCTATACGGAAATTATATAAAAAAAGATAGTATATGTCAATCAACTATCTCGCCAGGGATTTACTAATCAATATAAATTTTTGATAAATAGAACTTGTTTTAATAAACAATTGAATAATAAAATATTAACTATTTTTTTCCTACAATTATTATTATAAAGTGATTGGGTTGTTTATTATCTCATATTTTCTCAATCCCTTATCTCTTACCTGGAGCGTAGTAATCATAAAACTTTCTTTTAAACGTTATAAATATTTAAAAAACCCCTTTACAATACTAAAGGAGCTTTTATTATTAAATTAGAAGCTATTTTTTACTAAGTTGATTATTGGGTTTTAAAATTATCATTCCAATTTTTTCATAAATCTTTTTATAATTATTTAGTACAATAAAGAAGCAAAATGTGATTACAAACACTAAAATACCTGGAAGTATATTATATCTTATGAGTAAATTAATTGAGCTACTCCCAAGTCCAATGTTTCCACAAATACTATAAGCTGTCAAAAGCCCTGCAACCAAAGAAATTGGTAAGCGAAACTTAGGAAATAATAGATAGTTTCCTCTTTCCTCTAAACTTAATCTTTGATAGAAATATTGAGCAGAAAAATAGAAGAGAAAA
>Ga0308156_1000256_pt1 | contig 142570 bp, 140 predicted proteins | sample PhyAR2_FD_201041 | JGI IMG/M metagenome (GOLD analysis project Ga0308156, IMG submission 201041) | Phyllosphere microbial communities from UC Gill Tract Community Farm, Albany, California, United States - DLSL A.R2 | ecosystem: Host-associated > Plants > Phyllosphere > Unclassified | place...
TTTCAACTTTTGCCAGTGTTGATCTGTTAACATGGTACGAGGCATAGCGAATAGTAGAATTGGGTTTGGCGATTTAATTTTACTACTTCGCTATTTTTTAATCTAAAAGTGTCAACACACCCTAATAGTAGAGTATAAAGATTTTTCTTAGATCGACTTTTGTAAGGAAGTTTATAAAGCCCTTGCATGTGACTTCGAAGCGTTTTAGAACATAAAATAGTTAGATAACAAGGATCCCATATGAAGTTGTATTATTCACCAGGCGCATGTTCACTCGCAGCACATATTATTTTAAATGAAATTAATGTCGACTTTGATTTAGAAAAAGTGAACCTTAAAACGCATCAAACAGAAAAAGGTGCAAATTATTACGACATCAATCCAAAAGGATATGTACCAGCACTGGAAATTAATCCTGGATTGATCTTGACTGAAAATGTTGCAATTTTACCCTTTTTAGCCCAGCACGATCCGAAGCAAGATTTAATTCCACCATCGGGAATGGGGCGTGCCAAAGTACTTGAATGGCTTGGTTATCTCAATTCTGAATTGCACGATGCCTATGCGGTATTTTTTGGTGGGCCACTTGAAGGTGAAGCAAAAAGCAAAGCCTATAAAGAAGTCGATCGTCTGCTCACGCACATTGATAAAACCATCAGTGAATCTGAAAATGATTACTTGGTCGATGATAACTTTGGCCCGGCAGATGCTTATTTATTCGTCATTACAAACTGGTCAAAAAGTATTGGGCATGATTTGAGTCCTTATCAACATATCAATGCGATCCGTGATAAGGTTGCTGCACGTCAATCTGTTCAAATTGCAATGCGCGATGAAGGCTTGATCGCATAACTATACGCAGAAAAAATGCCTCAAGTAATTGAGGTTTTTTTTATTCAAATTCTGGTGGTTCTTTAAAATTGATAGATTCCAATTTTAAATCATATTGTTTTTTTAGATTTTTCCATTCGACTTTAGCGGGTTGAGTACTTTCCTCAAACTCATTTTTATCTGTGGTTTTTTTCATTTTTCCAGTAGAAAAATTAATGCTCAATAAACTTTCCTCACCAGAAGCCCGATGAAAACTGATTTGATCAAAACCAATTAATTTGAAACTTTGATTTTGGTAGCGGAAGCTAAACGTATTGTTGGTCACATACCACGAGCCGCAACTGAGCCAATAATGTAAATTGATTTTTAAAATGCCTTTTGCAATCGTTACAGCACCATCCTCGAGGGGGTCTGCAAGGCAACGCGAGTCTGCATCATTTTCACTAGGGAGATTTTTATTTTTACTGATTAATTGATAACCCTGAGCTGTTTTGAATAACACCAACAAAGCTCTGGGATTGGTATTGAGTTTAGGGTTTCCAAGTCCATCATTGTGAATTATATTTTTGCGATTATTTTCCTCAATTACCAAGACGATATCTTCCATGCCATCATGATTTAAATCACCACGAGCTATTTCGATGATTTTCCAGTCTTTAGGTATAAACTGTTGATAGTTTTTCTGATCGGAACTCGCAAAAGTAACTGTTGTAAAACTTACACTTAAAAGACCCATTATTATTTTTCGCATTTGTGCTTGCTCTCATTCTTCTTACGAAAAAGGATTCCGAAGAATCCTTTGAAAATTTTCAATATAATTAATAGTACGTACTATTTAAAGAAATAACCAGTTTCTGGGGAACTGGCATTAGCCATACGTTTACGTGGCATACGACCTGCCAAATAAGCTTCACGGCCTGCTTCAATTGCTTTTTTCATGGCAGATGCCATGAGAACAGGTTGCTGTGCAGCGGCAATTGCCGTATTCATCAAAACGCCATCACAGCCGAGTTCCATGGCAATGGCAGCATCACTTGCTGTACCAACACCCGCATCGACCAGTACAGGAACTTTGGCATTTTCTTTGATAATCGAAATAGTATGTGGATTTAAAATCCCCAATCCTGATCCGATTAGGCTGCCCAAAGGCATAATGGCAACACAGCCCATGCTTTCAAGCTCTTGCGCGACGATTGGATCGTCAGAGGTATACACCATGATCTCAAAACCATCATCAATCAGCGTGCGTGCGGCTTTGATGGTTTGTGTGACATTTGGGTAAAGTGTTTGTTGATCACCTAGTACTTCAAGCTTGACCAAATTATGGCCATCGAGCAGTTCGCGTGCCAACATGCAGGTGCGAATCGCACTGTCTGCATCGAAGCATCCGGCTGTATTGGGTAAAATCGTGTACTTTTCGGGTGGAATGACCGAGAGCAGATTAGGTTGATCAGCGTGTTGTCCGATATTGACGCGACGAATTGCAACGGTGACAATTTCGGCACCACTGGCCTGAATGGCCAGATCAGTTTCATGTAGGTCTTTGTATTTGCCTGTACCGACTAAAAGACGAGATTGAAACTGGCGTGAACCAATAATCAAAGGGGTGTCTTGCATGAAAAGCTCCGTTTTTAACCGCCACCAACAGCGTGAATAATTTCAATTCGATCTTGATCTGATAAGTGATGTTGCGCCAATTTGCTTTTAGGAACGATGTGTCCATTCAGTTCCACTGCAAAACGTTTACCTTCAAGCGCAAGCTCTTGTATGAGTTCATACAAGTTTTGGCACGCAGTGTCTTGTGGCGCGCCGTTGAGATAAATCTGCATTAATATTCCTGATTACTTTGCGTATTTCGTCGCATTCCAAGCCAGTACAAACCAGCCTGCAATCATGAGTGCGCCACCAATTGGCGTAATCGCGCCCAAAATACGGGGCATACCAAGTGCCATGATATACAATGAACCACAGAAAAATAAAATTCCGGTTTGAATCAACAGAAACGGAAGCTTAATTGGGAGCTGTGAATAGGTTTTTGAAAGTACGCCCAGTAGCAATAGCCCCAGTGCATGATAAAAGAAATAGTCGGTAGCGGTCTGCCACCAGCCAAGCTGTTCTACAGACGCATGTGCCTTTAAACCGTGCGCACCAAAGGCGCCTAATATCACGGCTAGAGCCAGATTAACCGCTGAAACTGCGATCCACATAAGCGCACTATTCTTAAGAAAAAGACGCTAGAACCTTAGCATAAAAAGGGAAAGCTCAAAATAGTCAAACAAAACAAAAGGGCACTTGGCCCTTAAGTTTTTCATCATGAATCACACTAGGTTGCAGACATTGCCACTTTGATTTTTTCCATGGCATTTTTTTCTAACTGACGAATACGTTCTGCAGAGACATTGTACTCGGCCGCAAGTTCATGCAAGGTCGATTTATCATCGTCTAGCCAGCGGCGCTGCAAGATATTTCTTGAACGATCATCAAGCTGATTCATCGCTTCGTGTAATGCGCTTGAACTTTGCTCTTCGTAGTCTTCGTCTTCAACCAATCGCGCAGGATCGTAACGACTATCTTCTAGATACAGTGCAGGTGCGACGTGGGTAGATGAATCATCGTCATCGTCGCCTTGCGCTTCAAAAGCTGCATCGTAGGCAGTTAAACGACCTTCCATTTCCAGTACTTGCTCTGGTGTCACATTCAAATCATTGGCGATTGATTGTGCTTCCTGAAGCGTCAATTTCTTACTGGATTTTTTTAAGCTACGAAGGTTAAAAAATAGTTTTCGCTGGGCTTTGGTGGTGGCGATCTTAACAATACGCCAGTTACGAATCACGTATTCATGAATTTCTGCTTTAATCCAATGCACAGCAAAGGAAACAAGACGCACACCCATGTTTGGATCAAAGCGTTTTACGGCTTTCATCAAACCTAGATTTCCTTCCTGAATAAGGTCGCCTTGAGGTAGACCATAGCCTGCATAACTACGCGCGATGTGTACTACGAAACGAAGATGAGACATCACCAGCAATTTAGCTGCATCAAGATCTTGATCGTAGTAGTAACGTTCAGCCAGCTCTTTTTCCTGCTCGGCAGTCAGAATTGGGATTTGGTTTACGGTGCTGATATAGGCACCTAAATTTACACCGGGCGCAGATAATGACAGGGGCATCAACTGATTGCTGCTGTCACTCATGAGTACTCCTTATAGGATGGTATAACCAATAAAAACATCTTAATGTGAAGCATCTTCATAATTAAGAAAGATTGGGTAGAGAAATGTAAAGTTTTATAGGCACTAAGCGCAATATGTTAAATAATAAATGATTAAGATTCAATCAAGTAATGAAATTCGTGGTCTGATATTTTAATCAATTTACAGGCCAGTTGATTGATTTGGCAATATCGTGTTACATCAATTTCACTATGTGGGTCAGATGACAAAAGTTTAAAGGCTTGAGAGCCAGATGTCTTTTTGAGTTGACGTTTGAGCATTAATAGTGGCATGGGGCAGGGTTGACCCATAGCATCAATCTCAATAACAGAAAGTGAAGAAACGGTATCTTGCATCAATAAAAACGATGGGTTGCACACTTGAAAAGCTACTCTAGCAGAAAATCAAGCACAGGTAAAAACCACAATCAAACTGCTGAAAAAATTCTTGTTTAAGTGGATAAAAAATTTAGTTAAAAAATGCAGATAAATAGCAAAAATAAATCTATTAATTGTGATCAACCCATGTTAATCTCGAGTGGTTTTAGGATTTATGCGTTATCAAAAATAATTGTTATTAACCCTTTAACAAATGGATGTAACCGGGAAATTGTTGATAGTTTTACAGAATGATTACAAGCTTTGAAATAACAAAGAATTTTGAATCTTGTTTGCTATGCTGTTTGCAACACCGGAAGGTCCTTTAATTTAACTTCTGAGGATTGACTTATGACAGCTCGTGAACAAGGTGTAGTAAAGTGGTTTAACGATACCAAGGGCTTTGGCTTTATTCAACGTAATGGCGGTGATGACGTATTCGTTCATTTCCGTGCAATTATGGGTGATGGCCATCGTTCACTTCGTGATGGTCAACGCGTAGAATTCAGCGTTGTGCAAGGTCAAAAAGGTTTTCAGGCTGAAAACGTTCAGCCTTTAGACTAATCAATCTAATTGATTGACTGACGCTCCAATTTTTAAATTGGAGCGTTTTTGTTTTATACTACTGTCTACATCAGAGTGATTAACGTTAGAGCACGAGTTTATGGTATCTGGTTTTGAAACCTTGAATTTACATCCGCAATTGAAAAAAGCGATTGATGCATTAGGGTTTACACAAATGACCCCAATTCAGCAAAAGGTTTTAAAATATACATTGGCAGGGCATGATGCAATTGGTCGAGCGCAAACGGGAACGGGTAAAACCGCTGCCTTTCTGATCAGTGTAATCAATGATTTGTTGAATAACCCAATTAAAGAACAGCGCTATCGTGGTGAACCACGTGCACTGATTCTTGCACCAACGCGTGAACTGGCTTTGCAAATCGAAAGTGACGCAAGAGAGCTGACCCGCTTCACTGGATTAAACTTACTCACTTTGGTGGGTGGTGTCGATTTCGACAAGCAAAAGAAACCCCTCAACGAAAAAGTTCTCGATATTCTGGTAGCCACGCCTGGTCGTTTGATTGATTTTGTCGAGCAAAAAGAAGTTTGGTTAGATCAAATTGAATTTCTGGTGATTGATGAAGCCGATCGTTTACTGGATATGGGTTTTATTCCATCTGTAAAACGCATTGTGCGTTTTTCGCCACGTAAAGAACAACGTCAAACCCTCATGTTCTCGGCAACATTTAGTTATGATGTTCTAAATTTGGCACGTCAGTGGTTGCATGAACCAGTTACAGTAGAAATTGAACCCGAGCAAAAAACCAATAACGATGTTGAGCAACGTGTTTATGTGGTTGCAAAACAAGACAAATATCGTCTTTTGCAAGATATTTTGCGTGAAGAGCCGATTGATAAAGTCATGATTTTTGCAAATCGTCGTGATCAGGTGCGCCGCTTGTATGATCATCTTAAAAAAGATGGCTATAAAGTGGGGATGTTGTCGGGTGAGATCGCTCAAGATAAGCGTCTTAAAATGCTCGAACAGTTTAAGCAGGGTAAGAACAACATCATGATTGCAACCGATGTTGCTGGTCGTGGGATTCATGTGGATGGCGTATCACATGTGGTCAACTTTACTTTGCCAGAGCAGTCTGATGATTATGTGCACCGGATTGGTCGTACGGGTCGTGCAGGAACGCAAGGCGTAAGTATCAGTTTTCTTTCAGAAGACGATGCATTTTATTTGCCAGAAATCGAAAAAGCGATTGGAAAGAAATTGCCGCTGACTCGAATTGAAGGTTATTGCTAAGCTTGAAGACCTAAGCCATAAAAAAGATCCCTAAAGCGGGATCTTTTTTGTTTTTGAAGTTTTTAATTGGATTTGCAATAAAATCTGAGTGTGGTCTGATAGTCATCATCTTTGGCCAGTGACGCATTTTTGCCTGCTAATGTTCCAATCACGCCAGCAGCGGCTTCCACTATTTTACCGGTCTGTTCGTCGACGACACCTTTTAACACGCCATTGTATTCGGTTTTTTCGTCTACAATCACTGGCGTGCTGCGTGTACAGGTTTTATTTGCAGCGGTCACGGCATTATTCTTCGCAATCAAATTGGATTTACCAATCCCCGTGACCTCATATTGATTATTTGGCAGCATAATGGCATTCGTTGCAGAAGGGGTGGTTGCACAACCTGACAACACCAAAATACCACCTGCCAGCAAAGTACTTAATATTTTGTAGTTCATTTTCTCATTACTCGATTTTTAAGACACTTCTGTATTTGAACATTTTTTTTGCAGCTTACGTTTTAGGTGTTGTATAGGTTTTGATGCGGTTATGCATCTTGGATGAAATGACAATAGAAATCTTGTGAAAAGCCCAAGTTGAACATAGAGCAATACATTACGAATGTGCTACTCTAACTTGAGTTTTATGATTTAGATTTAATATAAATGACAGAGTTAGACGCCAGCCAAATTCATCATGTAATTCATCAACGTCAATCGATTGGACAGCTAACGGAGCCTGCACCTTCAGCACAACAGTTAAATCAAGCTTTTCAAGCTGCATTGACCGCACCTGATCATCACCGATTAAAACCAACACGTTTTTTTGTGATTGATACAGAGCAGCGTGCTGCATTTGGCGAAGCGTTAGTACAGGCCTTAGAAGATCTTGGTGAAACCGATCCAAATCAGTTAGATCGTGTGAAGCAGCATCCATTTCGTGCGCCATTGCTGGTGATTGCAGCAACGCACTATCAAGATCATCCTAAAGTCCCTTTATTTGAACAAACTTTAAGTACGGGTGCTGCCATTCAAAACTTTTTGTTGTCATTACAGGCACAAGGTTTCTCGACAATGTGGCGCACTGGTGCAGTGATTGAATCAACCTGGTTAAAACAGCATTTAGGTCTTGAAGCGCGTGACTTAATCTCTGGTATTATTTACGTCGGAACAGCTGCTAAATCTATTTCACCGCGCGCTGAGGTGAAAATTGAAGATTACGTGACCCAGTGGCCGACTCGCTAAAAATAAAAAAACAGGATTAAGCATGACCGATTTGAAATTTACTGATCTCGTAGAGCCCGTTGCAGTGGATCAGAAAACCGCGCTGCGTGTAACCGTTTTGGGTGGGGGAAGTTTTGGTACGGCAATGGCCAATCTGGCCACCCGTAATGGCTGTGACACCATGATCTGGATTCGTGATCAGAGCATGGCAGATGAAATCAATCATACACACATTAACCAGCGATACTTACCCGACTTTCACTTAGAAGCAGGATTAAAAGCAGTCTCTGATCTTGAGCTTGCGGTGCGTGATCGCGATATTATTTTGGTGGCCATTCCAAGCCATTCTTTTCGCGAAGTCATTAAGCAGATTTCACCCTTTATTAGCGCGCAGGCTGTAATTTCACTCACTAAAGGCATTGAAGCCAATTCATTTAGCTTTATGAGCGAAATTATTCGAAACGAGTTACCCGAAGTCCCTTATGGTGTGTTATCTGGTCCAAATCTTGCCAAAGAAATTGTAGCCGGCATGCCATCTGGTACTGTTATTGCAAGCGACTCCGAACTGGTTCGTTATGCGGTTCAGCATGCATTGCATAGTGCTCTGTTTCGTGTGTTTGGAAGTGACGATGTACACGGCGTAGAGCTTGGTGGGGCGCTCAAAAATATTTATGCAATCGCTATGGGTATGGCGGTCGCGCATAATATTGGTGAAAATACCAAAAGTATGATTATTACTCGTGCACTGGCTGAAATGAGTCGCTTTGCCGTGAAGCTGGGTGCTAATCCATTGACCTTTTTAGGGCTTTCTGGTGTGGGCGATCTGTTTGCAACCTGTAATAGCCCGCTCAGCCGTAATTATCAGATTGGTTATGCTTTAGGTTCAGGTAAAACCTTAGATGAAGCCGTTAAGGCTCTAGGACAAACCGCGGAGGGCATCAATACCATCGTGCAAGTGCGTACTCGTGCACAGGAGTTAGATGTTTATATGCCGATTACCAATGCATTATATGAAGTGATTTTTGAAGGTGCGCCACCTTTAAATATTGCTTTGGCCCTCATGAAAAACGGACACCGCAGTGATGTTGAGTTTGTATTACCGCATCATCAGGTTTGAAGAATAAATGTAACAAACAGCCGATATAATAACGCGATAATTTTTAAGGAATTGTTATGCAACTTACTTTAGTTCGTCATGGAGAAGCATCTCCAGCGCTTGACGGAAATGATATGACACGACCACTTACGGCACTGGGGCACGCACAGGCCAAACAAACTGCCCAGTTTCTTAAAGAGCAGGTTAATCCTGAGATTTTTGTGGTGAGTCCTCTACTTCGTGCGCAAGAAACACTACAGCATATACAGCAGATTTTTCCAAATGTTCCAGTTTTGATATGCGATAAAATCAAGCCTGAAGATGATGCCAAAGATGCAATTGAATGGCTGGCCCAATTACCTTTTGAGTCGATTGTGGTGGTGTGTCATATGAATGTTGTGGGACATATTGCAGAGCAACTGACCCACGAGCATTTTAATCCTTTTGCGCTTGCAGAAGCACGTCTTTATCATCAAACTGTGATTGCCAATGGATTGTCATCGCAAGAAAAAAGCTTTGTACCTACGATATAAAGAAAATTAAACGGTAGTAAAAAATTTATGCTGTATATATGGATGCCAGAAGCGGACGGGGCATGGCTGTGGTCAACAGGTAATGATTGGCAATCGGCAAGCAATCTTGAACAGCTTATACATGAGCTTCAGCCTTTTCAGGGGCAAGAAGCGGTCGTGTATTTTTCGAGCCGAAACATTCAGCTTATACAGCAGAAAATCTCAAAACAGCATGTAAAGCAATTGGGTCCAGATGGCATACGCTATTTGCTCGAAGAATATGTGACTTTACCTATCGATCAAATGCAGATTGTGCATCATTTCAAGGCACCAGATTCGCTCACTGTCATGGGGGTTGCTTTATCATCATTGCAGCTTTGGCAGCAATCTTTAAGTTTGTTGCCTATAAAGCTGATTGCACTTTTACCAGACTTTTTATTGTTACCTGTACCTCAGCCCGATCAAATCATACTTGCAAACGTACATCAGCATACATTAGCCAGAACGCATGAATTTGCTGGCGCAAGTATTGAAGATGTGGGGTTATTTGTAAGCTTGACACCTTTGGTTGCACACTATAAGTATGCCAATCTGAGCGAAGCACAGTTTGATGCACTTCTTACCTCGACTCCTGAAGCTGAGCACGAAGTATTTGAATATCAGTTTCAGCCAGTTTTAAAAGCCAAACAGCATCCGCTGAATGTGCTGCCTAAACCAAAAAGTACCGTCACAGTCTCGTCATACTGGAAAGTATGTGCAGTGATATTGGCGGCGGTAATATTGGTGCAATTTAGCTATGATTTGCTTCGCTGGATACAACTGAAAAAAGTGGCGAACCAAACCGCAGAGCAGTCAATTGCCCAGTATAAAGAATGGTTTGGCAATAATGGTCGAATTACTGAGCAAAATATAAAAAGTTTATTTGAAAGTCAGCTTCGTCTGAATCAAGCTGGCGATACTAATGCATTAAACTTGTTGAGTCGGGTTGGCCCGATTTTGATGCAACGCCAGATTTCTGCTCAACAAGTGAATTATGAGGCCAATGTGTTGATGATGCAGCTTAAAGCTAATTCGTCAGATGATTTACAAAATCTGACCAAGCAGCTTAATCAGCAAGGTTTTAAGGCTGAATTGGGGCAAGTACAGGCCAATGGTGCAGGCTCATTGGGAATGGTAAAAATACAATAATGAAAATCATGAATCAGTTGCAAAGTGCTTTTGAGCAAAAAATGGAAACCGTACAGCAGGCACTCGAACGAATGTCGGTGCGAGAACGTTATCTGGTGATCTTCACCAGCCTTTTTGTTGCAATTGTTGCGATTGGCTGGTCACTCTGGATGATGCATCACCTTGCAGATGGACAACAGCAACGTTTGAATGTGCTCAAAGACCAAATGGTCTGGATGCAGACCAATGCAGCATCACTTAAACCCTCGACCGATACGCAATTGAGTCTTACGGAAAAAGTGCAACGCGTTTCTCAGCAGCAGGGGGTGAGTGTTTCGGCACAGCAAGTAGGGGAAACGTTACAAATCGTTGCGCAACATCAAAGTTATGCAGTCTTGGCGAATTTTTTAATGCAGTTAACTCAAACGGGCTTAAGTATTGAAAAGATGGAATTAGTTTCTGTAAATAATCAGATTAAATTAACGGCGACAGTGTATTAACCCGCTAAAATAAAGCCCCTGCAAGCATGGCGTTTTGTGGCGCCTGTGCCTATAATAGACGCACCTCAAAAAGCTATAGACTTTGACTGCTTATGTTATATTCGCTTGCTCGCCCTTTGTTGTTTTCTATGGCACCCGAGCGTGCACATGACTTAACGCTATCGCTTTTAAAATCTGCCCATAAAATGGGATTCATTCGTCAGAAAATTGACGCAAAACCAGTCACCTGCATGGGAATTGAGTTCCCAAATCCAGTGGGCTTAGCTGCCGGGCTCGATAAAAATGGTGCTTATATTGATGCGCTTGCGGCACTTGGGTTTGGATTTATCGAAATCGGGACGATCACGCCTCGCCCGCAAGCAGGTAATCCGCAGCCGCGCTTGTTTCGTATTCCTGAAGCCAAAGCCATTATCAATCGCATGGGTTTCAATAATGACGGTGTCGATCAGCTCGTCGAAAATGTGAAGGCTTCAAAATTCAAAGGCATTTTAGGGATTAATATCGGAAAAAATGCCGATACACCTGTTGAAAATGCAGTCGATGACTATTTGATTTGTTTAGAAAAAGTTTATAATTACGCGTCCTACATTACAGTCAATATTTCTTCTCCAAACACCAAAAATTTACGTAGTTTGCAAAGTGGCGATGCACTGACCGAACTGTTAGATACATTAAAACAACGTCAGCTTGAGCTTGCAGAGCAGTATCATCATTATGTGCCATTGGTACTTAAGGTCGCGCCAGATTTAAGCCGTGAAGATATCGACTTTATAGCCGCACAATTAATCACCTTTAAAATTGACGGTCTGATTGTCACGAATACCACATTATCACGTGATGGCGTTGAAAATCTTGCATTTGGAAATGAAGCGGGTGGTCTATCGGGTGCACCTGTTTTTGAAAAGAGTACTGCTTGTCTGCGTCAATTTGCAGAGGTGCTCAATGGACAGATTCCTTTGATTGGTGTGGGTGGAATTACGCAAGGTGAACATGCTGTAGCAAAAATAGATGCAGGTGCCACCCTTGTACAAATCTATAGTGGCCTCATCTATACAGGACCTGAATTAGTTAAACAATGTGTGAGTGCCATAACTTAAACGATGAATACGCTTGATATCATCATTCTGATATTTCTGCTCATTGGAGGGCTTAACGGTTTGCGACAAGGATTTATTAAAGCCTTTGCGAACTTGATTGGCTGGATATTTGCGCTGATTGTCGCGGCAAAATATGCCAATCTCCTTGCACCGAGCATGATGATGTTAAGCCATGACCCCGTGGTTCAGAAAATCGCGGCGTTCGCTTTCATTGTGCTGGTTATTATTGTTTTGACCTGGTTAGTCACTGCACTACTGGATACATTACTCAAGAGCATGAAGTTGGGGCCGATCAATCGGATGGCAGGCGGTGCTTTTGGTACGTTAAAAGGCCTCATGATCGTTTTGATTACCATGCAAGGTGTAGGTCCGTGGGTCGAAACCTCTCCACATTGGAAACAGTCTAAAGTCGTTCAAACCTTATTACCGTATGCGCCTTTGGCAACTGAACTGTCAAAAGATGTAGCCAATGAAGCGATACGTGAAGTGACATCGGAAGGTCGTTTATTTCATCGACCTTCAAATGAAGTGGCAGAACTAGATCGGGTTGACAAAGACCATTCTGACCATTCAACGAAAAATCCTTTTTATTAATCCTAGCTTGTCTGCGAGGTTGCTATGTGTGGAGTAGTTGGTATAGCCGGTAAATCGCCAGTTAACCAAATGTTGTTTGATGCATTAACGATGTTGCAACATCGGGGACAAGATGCAGCTGGGATAGTGACTTGTCATGATGGTCGTTTATTTTTGCGTAAAGACAACGGTATGGTGCGTGACGTTTTTCATACCCGTCACATGCGAGCACTGATCGGGAACTATGGCATTGGGCATGTACGTTACCCAACGGCTGGTTCTTCAAGTAGTGCAGAAGCACAGCCGTTTTATGTGAACTCACCTTACGGAATCACGCTGGCGCACAATGGTAACCTGACCAATGCTGCGGATATTCATGACGATTTGTTTAAAACAGACTTACGTCATATGAACACCGATTCTGACTCTGAAGTATTACTGAATGTTTTTGCGCACGAATTGCAAAAAAGCGGCAAGTTATCGCCAACAGCAGAAGATGTCTTTCATGCGGTTTCCCGTGTTCATGAGCGCTGTAAAGGTGCCTATGGCGTTGTCGCGATGATCACAGGACATGGTTTGGTGGGCTTTCGTGATCCAAATGGTATCCGTCCGCTAATTTATGGTTCGCGTGAAACAGAAAAAGGGCTTGAGTATATCATTGCGTCTGAATCTGTTGCGATTACAGCACTTGGCTTTAAAATTGAACGTGATATTCAGCCAGGTGAGGCAATTTTCATTAACGATCAAGGCGAAATGTTCACCAAGCAGTGCGCCGCAGATCCACAGCATCGTCCGTGTATTTTTGAATACGTCTATTTTGCGCGTCCAGATGCGATTATCGATGGTATCTCGGTTTATAAAGCGCGTTTAAAAATGGGTGAGAAGCTTGCCAGCAAGATTCTAAAAGAATGGGGTGAGGATCACGGAATTGATGTGGTCATTCCAATTCCAGATACAAGCCGTACCTCTGCGCTCGAACTGGCCAATATGCTGGGTGTGAAGTTCCGCGAAGGTTTTATGAAAAACCGTTATATCGGTCGTACCTTTATTATGCCGGGGCAACAGCAGCGTAAAAAATCAGTGCGTCAGAAACTCAACCCAGTCGAGCTTGAGTTTAAAGGCAAAAACGTTTTGTTGGTTGATGACTCGATTGTGCGTGGTACCACGTGTAATGAAATCATTCAGATGGCGCGTGATTCGGGTGCAAAAAAAGTGTATTTCGCTTCAGCTGCGCCTATGGTCAAATATCCAAATGTCTATGGTATTGACATGCCGGCAAAAACTGAGCTGATTGCCTCTCAGCGTAGTGTTGAAGAAATTCAAGAAATCATTGGTGCTGATCGTTTGATTTTCCAAGACTTAGATGATCTTAAGAGTGCAGTACGTACCACAAAAGTACCAGATTTGCGTGAGTTTGATTGCTCGGTATTTGATGGGGTGTATGTTACAGGTGGTATTGACCATACTTACCTAGAAAACCTTGAACAAAAGCGTAATGACACTGCGAAAAAGAAATCCGATGGTTATATTGATGTGAATATCGATGCGGCTTCAGTGGATTTAACAGGCATTCACGAGCACTAAGTTTCCTTGATAAAAAAGCGGGTTTTTCCCGCTTTTTTATTTTATGATGGGGCAAAACAAGCGCAGTAAGGTTGTTTCAAGTTGAGAGAAGTTCGTCACTATCTGATAGAAAATAAAAATATCATGTGGTCGATCAGTATGTGTTTTCTTGCCATGCTGCTAACCATCTTTATTCTCAATGTTACGCTTGGGCTTGCGGTTCATTTTTTTGATTATACCCAGTCGATTGTCTGGCATGTTTTAAGTCCTTATTTACTCATTTTACTGTTTTTCATTATTGGTGGCTCAGCCGCTTATGAGTTTTATGTGTTTCGTGAAGGCGGACATTCACTGGCCAAACAGCTCAATGGGCGCCGCTTAGTATTGCTCAAAAGTACGCCTGAAGAGAGTTCCGCTTTAAAAATTTCCGATCAGCTGGCTAAAAAGTTTGCTCTCGAACCTCCCGTGCTATATGTACTGCCTGATGAGGTGGGGGTAAATGCCCTGACTGCGGGTTTTCATTCAAAAGATATTGTCATTATATTAACTTGGGGTGCCTTGCAAAATCTGGACGAGCTTGAATTATATGGTTTGTTGGCGCATGAGTTTAATCAAATTCTTTCCGGTGAGGCTGTTGAAAATACCAAGTTAAAAATTCTCTATAGTGGTCTAACCACTTTTAGCCAGTGGGGTAGTAAAATTGCCAAATTGGGTTTTAAGCCCTATCAGAAAAATAAACGACATAGATTTGAAACCATTTTGGTGGCCATTGGTGGCGTCATTTGGCTTACCGGCAGTATGGGGATTTTAATTACTCGTTTTATTAAATATCTCACCCTGAGCCGTCGTACCTTTCGAAATGATCTGAAAACCTTGCAATTGATGGATAGCCACGCCAATTTGCAGACGCTACTACGGATTTATGTACACCATGCAGGGTCGCAAATTCATAGTGTGTATTCTGAAGCCATTGCACATATGTGTTTTGCCAATTCACTCAGTCCACAAAGCTGGATGAATATCCACCCGAGCATTGAAGATCGTATCCATCGGCTTAATCCTTCAATTTTACAAGATTCACAACTTGAGAATTTAAAAAAACTACGTAACCAAGCACTGTTTAGTTTGTTTATGCCACTTGAAGACGAACATGATGAATTTCATATTACTTGGACATCACCACAGCCTTTACCGCTGCTGCGGCTATCACCGATCAGCTTTTCTTTAAATGATGCCATCAAGCCGTTAAATCCTGAAATTCGTCAAGGTATGCCAAGACCTGAGCTACTACAGCGAGCACTCCAAACTGCAACAGGCTCGCGTGAGGTTATGGTGGCGATTTTAATGATCCGACAGTATCGCGAATTTATTCCGCAAGATGCTGCGGTCAGTCAGGCCATTGTAGATGCGCTGCTCCATTTGGATGGTCGTGTGCATGTGCAAATTTTTCATGAGGCATGTCGTAACATTGGCAATATGCCGGCGAGTATTGCACGTCAGTTTCTGACCCGTTTGGCTCTAATTATTCAAGAGGATGGTGAAATTGGGTTGCTCGATGCGTTGTTGCTTGAGCGGGTAAAGTATGAATTGAACCTGATGCCTAATCACACACCTTCTGCATTAGAAGATGTCAAGCCGCAGATTGTGCGTTTGATCGATGCTCTATTGCATGTGCAGCAAATCAATAGTCCTAATCAGCTTGAAGTGCGTGAGCGTATCTTGCAAAGTATTTTAACCTTTGAAGATATGCAGCTTTTTTCAGAAATATCCGATGAGCCGATTGACCTAGCAGAAATCTTAAATGACATCGCAGGGCTTTTATTGCGTGATCGCCTGAGTATTTTAGGTGTAGCTGAGATGTGTCTCTGGAACGATCGTATTATTACCCAAGATGAAATGGATGTTTTGGAATTATTGTATTGGCGCTTTGGATTTGAGTCTGCCAATATTGTGGATGAAATGCAGAAGAAAAATAGCCTCATGATTATCTAAATGCTATGTATCAAAACAGGCAAGAGAAAAGGCTGCAAAGCGGGCCGAGACACGTTAAAATGCGCGTTGAAATGAATGTATAGATAGAAACGAATGGTCGGTCAGCAGCGGAATATTTTAGCAGCAATGGGTGTGGATGTATGGATACCACGTCATCACGTTGCTCAAAAAAATACAGCGGCGTCCATATGGCGTGATCAAATGCCCGAGCAACAGCTGGCCGTACCTAAGCATGTCGATGTTGCTGTTAATATTCCCCAAACAAAATCTTTACCTGTAATGGAGCCGGTTCAGGAACAACCGGTTCATGTTGAAATTACGACACAACACACCGCGCCTCAACAGCCTAAGGTGCTGCTAAACGTTGAGGCTCTAGTCGAATGTGATGCGTTTCAGCTTGAAGCATATTGCTTTCAGGACAAAGTGTTGGTGGTTGATGCAACTGATTTAACCGAGGCTGAAGTTCAGCTTTGGTCAAATATTCAAGCCGCTATGCCGGGTGAGTATGCTGAACTGAGCTGGCCATTTCCGCGTTTGGATTTTAGAGATTCACGTGGGGTGCAGGCCTATGTTCAAGGGTTTTTAGATGCCATAGCAATCGATAAAAAGGTATTATGCTTGGGTAAGCTGAAGTTTTTAACACATACAGATTGTATGTATCTGGCCAGCTTAAGTGAGATGTTGGAAAAGCCGATACTCAAGAAACGTTTGTGGACATTAATGCAGTCATCGTAAAGGGAAAGAAATGAAAAAAAAGGTAGTGGTATTTAGCCAGATCGACTCAAAAATATTAGCAAAATTACAAGAACTCTATGACGTTCGGGTTTTAGATCCTAAGCAGGGCGATATCAATACTCAAATTCGTGAAGAAGTTGTCGATGCGCATGGCATGATTGGAGCGGGACGATTACTCAACGAATCAAATCTGGCGCCAGCCAAGCACTTAAAAATTATCTCGACGGTAAGTGTCGGTTATGACAACTATGATGTGGATTATCTCAATCAGCGTCAGATTTGGTTAGCACATACGCCGCATGTACTCACCGAAACCACAGCCGATCTGGCATTTACCTTGTTAATGAGTGCAGCACGTCAGGTGCCGCATCTAGATCGATGGACCAAATCAGGTGAATGGAAGCGTACTGTTGCTCCAGCACAGTTTGGTCAAGATATTTACGGAAAAACACTGGGTATTATTGGACTGGGTAATATTGGTGCTGCTATTGCGCGCCGTGGCCTGTACGGCTTTAATATGAATATTCTTTATCATAACCGCCGTGAAAAGTTGGCGCTTGCCCAACCATTAAATGCAACGTATTGTGATTTAAATACACTGCTGCAATCGTCTGATTTTGTGGTGGTGGCGGTAGATCTCAATACGGAATCTGAAGCATTAATTGGTAAAAATGAGCTGGCTCAGATGCCGTCTCATGCTGTGCTGGTGAATATTTCTCGTGGTTCGGTGATTGATGAGGCTGCACTGATTGACGCCTTAAAGCAGCAACAGATTTTTGCAGCAGGTTTGGATGTCTATCAAAAAGAGCCTTTACAATCTTCAGAGTTGTTTGAACTAAACAATGTGGTGACATTACCGCATATTGGTTCGGCGACTGCGCAAACACGCTATAAAATGGCAGAGCTCGCGTTTAAAAATTTACAGACAGCACTAGATGATCAGACACCAGCCTATCTGGTCAATCCGGAATTTAAATAATTTTTAAAGCAATAACGGCTTCACTGTAAAAGAATCATGATTAAACTCTTCTAACACTTTGTAGCACTTTACGAATGTTGTGGGTGTTATAGTACTAAAAATTCGTTCGGCCTGAGTGTGAAGTTGAAACGTAGCATCATGATTCTGGGAGTCACTGCGGTTGCCACCCTAGCATCGGCACATTCCGATTTTAATTTTGCTGATCATAGCGTGCATTTTGATGTGCCTGAAATTTCAAGCGGCGTGGGTTTGATCGATCAACAAAAAGAAAAACAGATCGGTGAAAAAGTATATCGGGAAATTCAGAAACAATTACCTGTTATGCATGATCCATGGTTGCAAGATCAATATGCCCAGATTTTTTTCCGAATTTTAGGGCAAACTCAAATGAGCCAGCCCGTCGGTTTAGTGATAATGAAAAGCCCTCAAATTAACGCCTTTGCTGTGCCCGGTGGCTTATTTGCACTCAATACTGGCCTCATTGCCAATGCGCAAAATTTTGATGAAGTCGCTGGTGTGATGGCGCATGAAGTGGCACACGTTACGCAGCGGCATTATAGCCGTTCTCAAGAAGCATTTAAGGGGCAAGGATTACTGGCGCTTGCAGGCATATTGGTGGGGGCGGCACTGGCGACTAAATCGAATGGTGAAGCAGGCTCTGCACTGATGTTGGGAACGCAAGCAGCTCTCATTGATAAACAACTGACCTATAGCCGTAATCAAGAGCGTGAAGCAGACCGAATTGGCATGCAATATATGTATGCTGCTGGTTATAATCCGCAAAGTATGGCCGATTTTTTTGAAACCATGCAGCGCTCTAGTGTTGGGATTGGGTTTTTACCCGATTTCTGGATGACTCATCCACTCACCACCGAGCGAATGAGCGAGGCACGATTAAGAGCCAATCAATTGCCTAAAGTGACGCATAGTTTATATGATCCGAATTTTCAAATATTAAAATGGTACACAGCGGCCGTTTCGAATCAAGCGACGGAAGAACAACTTAAAACAATCGTAAAACAAGGCAACAATGAAGCGAAGTTTGGGCTTGCTGCGTTTTATTTAAATCGGGGTGATAGTCAGGCTACGCAAAATGTCCTCGATAGCCTTCCAGATTCGCTCAAGCAGCATACTTTGTTTGCTCTAATTCAAACCGATGTGTATTTGGATCAACATAAGTACGAGCAGGCTTACGCTGTTATCAATGCAGCACAGAAGGTAATGCCAGAAAATCGTGCATTGAGTTATAAGCTTGCAACTGTTTATATTCAACAAAGTAAACCAACGCAGGCGCAACAATTGGTACAAAAGTTTATTCATCAAAATCCGAGAGATATCGAGGCATGGCGCTTGATGCAGCAAGCCGCAGCACTTCAGCCACAGACTTCAGTCAATCAAATCAATGCTTTGCGTTATCGGGCTGAAGTACAGTTTTGGTCAGGCAATGAAGAAAATGCAATTAAATCGATGTTGCATGCTCAGCGTTTGGCGACAACTAATGCTGCGTTATCTGCACGGATTGATCAACGTTTAAAAGAAATGCAGGCTGACCATGCTTTAAACATTTAAAAATAAATGTTAAAAAGCATCATGAGCAAGTAACAGCTCTCTAAATCTTTTATACTTTTAAAAATTAAACCGAAGATGAATGAAATAATTGAAAATAATGAAATTGAATCAGATGCTTATTGTGGTTTTTTGTGTGGTGATGCAGCAGGGGCATGCTGCAATGCCTGAACGCTATTTAAATGCGGTAGATAAAATATCCAAACAGTACAGTGAACAAATGAAAACTTTCCTGCGATCACTCAATCCGAAACAAACTGGATTTAACGATGCGCAAAAAGCACAGTATTGTGGCATGATCGATCAGTACATTGATCATATGTACGCAGTTACAGAGAAGTATCGTGGAGATTTACCGCTATCTTATGCTCGTTTGACCAAACAGGATTTGATTCAACAAGTATTGGCATCGAAGGAGATGCAACTGGTAAAAGCCTACAATATTGAGTGTACGTTTAATTAAGTTTTTCTATTAACTCAATTTGGCTTTGATTTTGGAAGAGACTTGTGCAGGATCGGCACGCCCGGCTATGATCGGACGTAGAGAATTCATCACCTTACCCATATCTTTCATGCTAGTAGCACCTTGAGCAGCAATCGTTTGCTCAATGAGAGAGTCAAGCGCTTCCTCAGTCATAGCTTCTGGTAGAAATTGAGAAATAACCTCAATCTCGGCTTGCTCTTTACTAGCTAAATCATCACGACCAGCGCCTTCAAAGGCTTTGATCGATTCTTTACGCTGTTTAATTTGCTTTTCAATGACCGCAAGAACTTGCGCGTCGTCAAGCTCTTTGCGCTCATCGACTTCGATTTGCTTAATTGCTGCCTGAAGACCACGAATCACCATTACTGTTGCCATTTCTTTGGCACGCATTGAAGTTTTTAATACGTCAGTAATCTGGTCTTTTAAAGTCATCGTCGTCATCTTTTTAGGCAGTCAATCACAAATTAATTAGTAAAGGCGAGTAGTACGAACAGATTCACGCGCCAATTTCTTTTGGTAGCGTTTAACAGCAGCAGCTTTTTTGCGTTTACGTTCTTGAGTCGGTTTTTCGTAGAACTCGCGCTTACGAACGTCAGCCAAAACACCCGCTTTCTCGCATGAACGCTTGAAACGACGGATTGCTACGTCAACTGGCTCGCCTTCTTTCAACTTAACTTGTGGCATGTAAAATCCTCTAGATTATGGATAACATCTAACGCACGATTGCACTAGATGACAAGTGAAGGTCAGTATTTTACTCATTTACAACTGATATCACAAGTCTATAATAGCGATGACACAATTTTTGTAGCATGTAATAGGCGGTTAAATGATTGTTTTGGGTCTTGAAACATCGTGTGATGAAACGGGTCTGGCGCTTTATGATAGCGAACGAGGGCTACTCGGACAGGTCCTCTACAGTCAGATTAAACTTCATGCAGAATATGGTGGTGTGGTGCCTGAGCTGGCATCACGCGATCATGTCAGAAAAATGATTCCACTTCTGGATCAGCTTTTAAATGACAGCCAAATTAAAAAATCACAAATTGATGCAGTGGCCTACACCCGTGGTCCGGGCCTGATGGGCGCACTCATGACCGGCGCCTTATTTGGTCGTAGTTTGGCATTTGCTTTAAATAAGCCGGCAATTGGCGTGCACCATATGGAAGGTCATATGCTTGCACCGCTGCTTTCTGCAACACCGCCCGAATTTCCTTTTGTTGCGCTGTTGGTCTCTGGTGGTCATACCCAGTTGATGGCGGCCTATGATATTGGCAAATATGAATTACTGGGTGAGTCTATTGATGATGCAGCAGGTGAGGCCTTTGATAAAGTTGCGAAAATGATGGGGTTGCCTTACCCGGGCGGGCCAAATATTGCCAAACTGGCTTTACAAGGCAATCCGGAGGCATTTGAGTTTCCGCGTCCAATGTTGCACCAAGGACTAGACTTTTCTTTTAGTGGTCTGAAAACTGCGGTTTCGGTGCAATTGAAAAAATTGGGTGAAGAACAACGCGATGCCGATATTGCAGCGTCTTTTCAAGACGCGATTGTTGATACATTAGTAAAAAAATCAGTTAAAGCACTTAAGCAAACCGGCTTAAAGCGCTTGGTCATTGCGGGTGGGGTCAGTGCCAATGTACGTTTACGTGAACGTTTAGAGCATTCGCTAGCTAAAATTAAAGCACAGGTTTATTACGCAGAACCTGCACTCTGTACCGACAACGGCGCCATGATTGCGTTTGCAGGTTATCAGCGTTTGAAATGTGGTCAGCATGACAATCTTGTCGTGACCACAACACCGCGTTGGCCCATGACCGAGTTGTCTCATCCAGCGCAAACCAATCATTGATCCTGACCATGTTATAAAAAGGCATCTTTATCAAGATGCCTTTTTTATTGTATAGCAGGAGTATCCTAGGTTTTTGGCATGAATTCACCGCCGTACTGCTCATTGAATGATTTCTGATCTAAATTTTGTGGATCCATTATATCGACATGCGCCATCATGCCATGACCATGGCTTACAGAATTGAGCTGTTGTGCTTTAAATTTAAAACCTGCGATGTAGCCTTGGCCATAGCCTGTGTAAGGCAGGGAGTGAAGTTGGCCATAGACAGAAAGCCGCATATCACCATTATTGTCATAAACAATCCATTCGAATTGCTCAGCGACTAAGGTGTCGTGTCCGTTAAGGGATTGCACAGGAGAAGATAGATGCTGAGTGACACAAAAAGTAACATCATCATAGATCTCGCATAATCCACCGCTATGCCGTATCAATACCGTATTACAAAGCGGCTTGCCTGCTAAATCCATACGATAAAAAATCACTTGTGTCTGCGCATCTAAATTAAGCATATGCTGCGTAACAAAATAGACGGGCAAGCTGCCGATAAGCTCTCGTGCATAACTATTGGGTGTAGATGCAAGCGCACTTCGCACAAAATCAAAAGTGCCTGTTCCTTGCACCTCATCATGTTTTGAATTGGTCTGTATATAACCGCTATAACGTGTCATACAATTTAAATGATCGTAGAGCCAAGATTTGGCGAACCAAGATACAGGGCTGCATAGCGAAACCTCAATTTCATAGCGAAGCGATGAAGATTCACCTTTAATTTTAAAGGTGGGAGAGTTGCCCTCAATCAATAGCTGTTGTCCCAAAAGTAATTTATCTGTGCTCGAGATTACATCAGCCTTATGAAATGAATCGCTGGAGTTGATTGTGCTATCCAATAAATGACAGTTATAGGCTAGCTGAACATCTGCAATTGGATCTGTGGCAGAGGCGTTATGTGTATCTAGACCATAAAGCCCAGATTCTCCAAAGCTTGCACGTACATTCAGAAATGTTTCAGGCTGAATCAGATTGGGAAAACAAAACTGATATTGGGCGTAATGGTAACGCTCATCATTGAGATAAGGTTGAATAATCGATCTGAGATCTGAATGCGAACTGGATGCTTCTGAAAACTGAAAGATGGGGTAGAGGTGATGTATGGCTTTAGCAAGCCACGCTGTTCTGGCATTCTTATTGGGCGCAGAGAAAATATTCATTGGATTGCCTATCTTCTTATCATGTCTATGGCTATTTTAGAGGCGATAACAAGACAGGCTACAGGGCTATTGATGTCAGTTTCGGGTCATAACAGGACGTAAATTCAGATGAATTGTCTAACAATTTTGGTGAAGTTGCTGCGATCCGATCCAGTGCTTGGAAAACTGATACGCTGCTCGGCCTGAACGTTGTCCGCGTGACTGACTCCAACGTAAGCTTTCGGCACGAACTGTTTCATCAAATACAAGGCCTGCTTGTACAATGTAGTGCTCGACAATTTCAAGGTATAAGTTTTGATCCATCGGATAAAAAGAAAGCCATAAACCAAAGCGATCTGAGAGTGAAATTTTTTCTTCGATAGCTTCTTGAGGGTGTAATTCTTTGTACTGAGGAACATCAACTTTAGTGACCGGTGTATTTTCATGCATAAACTCAGGCAGTAAATGACGACGGTTACTGGTGGCATAGATGATAAAATTGTTTGAACCAGACTGAAGCGAGCCATCTAATACACTCTTCAGGCTGCGATAATTTTCATCTTCAGCGTTAAATGCTAAATCGTCGCAATACACAATAAATTTTTCTGGCCGCTCGGCAATGATTTTTTGAATAAGCGGAAGATCGCTTAAATCATCACGCTCAATTTCAATCAGGCGTAAACCCTCAGCCATATATTCAGTTAAAAGCGCGCGCACAATTGAAGATTTTCCCGTGCCTCGTGAGCCCGTGAGCAAAATATCGTTTGCTGGAAAGCCGTGCAGAAATTGTAAGGTATTTTGTACGATTTTTTTCTTTTGAGCTTCAATGCCTTTTAAGTCATCGAGTCGAAATGTCTTGGGCGTATAGATCGGCTTTAACTGTCGATCTTGCCATTTAAATGCGGGCGCCGAAAAATCGGGTGCTTGAGGGAGCTCAGGTAAAGTCTGCTGTAACTGATTTAAAACACGAGATAAGGTCTCAATCAGATGATCGGGTAAATCGAAACTTGCCATAGTAGAGGTCGATATGTATCAAACAGAATAGCTCAAAGAGTATATCGACTTGCGTGGCTTTTAAAGGGTTGATTGTGAATCAATTGATCACAAGAACATTTTCGCAATTGATCAAATCCGATTGCTGTAGCATAGTTTTGAAACCACTCATCCTATAGGACATGGTATGTTCGCTATGAAAAAAACGGATATGAATCCCTATCAGGCATATCGTATCAAGAAATTAAAATATCAATTAAAAAATGCTGAAACCTATTCGGAGTGGAAGTCGATTGCCTTGCAACTCGACGAAGAAACAGGATCGCAAGAGTGGAAATTTGATAACAGCTCGCCTTATTTCGATGCGGAACTGATCTCGTATCGGTTGAATTTACTACGTAAATTTAGGTTGCAACAACATGTGTTAGATACGGTTTATTTGCTACAAGAAGGATTAACACACGACATTGCCAATATTGGACACCCGATGCTGTTTGCCTCGACTTACGTAGGCACCAAACAAATTATTGAAGATTATATTGAAGAAGTGTCTGCATCTCTTGCGTTTGTCGCAGGCAGTCAATGCCAGACGCTTAGCCATGCAGAAAAAATCCGTTTTTTTAAAAATTGTCAAAAAACCTATGGGCAGCCGGCATTGATGTTCTCAGGCGGAGCGACATTAGGCTTGTTTCATAGTGGTGTGTGTAAAGCACTGATGGAACAGGACTTAATGCCGAAAGTGCTATCGGGTTCGAGTGCAGGTGCCATTATGGCCGGTATGCTGGGAACATCGAGTCCATCGGAGTTTCAGCGCATTTTGGCCGGCGAGACTTTTTTTAGTGAGGCTTTTCGCTTTCGGGATACAAAAGATTTACTTAAAGGTAATGGTGGGCTTGCAGATGTCAAATACCTTAAAACTTTTCTGATTGAAAACTTGGGAGACCTGACCTTTTCTGAGGCTTTAGAAAAATCAGGCTTGCATATTAATGTGGCGGTTGCGCCGTATGATGGTTCTCAAAATGCCCGCATTATGAATGCTTACACGGCACCAAATCTGCTGGTCTGGAGTGCTGTGCTGGCCTCATGTGCTGTTCCGGTGCTCTTTCCGGCAGTTCGGCTGACCAGTAAAAACCGTGATGGTGAGCATACGCCCTACATGGCCAATACCAGATGGGTGGATGGCAGCGTAAGAAGTGATTTCCCGCAAGAAAAAATGTCGCGTCTTTATAATTTGAATTACACCATTGCCAGTCAGGTTAATCCGCATGTGGTGCCGTTTATGCAAAGCGACATTTCTCGCTATCGAAAGGATATTTTAAGCTGGCCACAGCGAATTCTTCGTCGCCAAGGAAAAGTCATATCGCTGGGGATTATGGATTTTACTCGAGAGCGCTTGGGCACCATAGCCCCGGTACGCCGCTTACTGGATCATGGCTATGGCATTGTGGGGCAGCGATATTATGGTGATGTGAATATTATTGCACCGTTCAATCTGCGCCAGTACAAATACATGTTACAAAACCCACGCCCACATCTGTTCAAGCTACTTCAGCAGCAAGGAGAGCGTGCAACATGGCCCAAACTTTCTGCTATTGAGACTTATGCCCGAATTGGTAAAACCATTCAGCATTGTATTGAAGTGCTTGAATATCAAAAGGGAAGTACGACTCAGCGTAAGCCACTTAGCGCATAACCGATGTTTAACGATCATGAGCTGATATTACACACGCATAGTCATCGTTTTGCGTTAGGGCGCCGTTTATATCAATTTCGTGCAGGAGGGCAGCAATACTGGCTCAAAGCACAAATTGCAGAGCGTCATGCTGAGACAGAAGCAGGCTTTCACAATGAGCTTGGATTTTATCAATGGGCCAGTAACCGTATAAGCCATATTCTGCCAGCACGAATTGAGACATTAGGCATGCTTGGTCAAGAGCGAACCACTGGAGATATTCTGATTTTACCGCATGCAAGTTCAATGTTTGCTGTAAGCGTGCATGAACTTTCATTTGACATCGTGGTAAAGCGGATTGAGCAGTTGCTCGATTGCTTGCATGACTATGAACAATCTGGCTGCATTCATGGCGATCTAAAGCCAGATCACTGTGTAATATTCAATAATCGCGTTTGCTTGATCGATTTTGAGCAAAGTGATTCTGCCTACATGCATCCACCATCGGGTATAACGGCAACCCCGCGCTATATGGCACCTGAGTTGTTTCATGGGGCACAAAAGAGTATCGGTAGTGATTTATATGCACTGGGAGTGATGCTTTATGAGTGGTTGAATCACACCCGATTAACTGCAAAAAGTTATCGAGAGTGGGCATATTTGCATTGTCAAACATTCGATTTACAGCTAGTACATGAATATTCAGGGCTTTATCCTTTACTTGATGGACTTTTAAAAAAACAGTTTTCACAGCGATTTACATCGGTAAGTGAAGCAAAATGTACATTTGATCAGCTAAAATTGACGATATAATAAACATAAGCCTTTGATTTGATTTTTATTTAATCAACCGGTTGTTTTTTTGAAAAAAAGACTTGTCATCATGAAACCTTATCGATAATATACACAGCCATCGGGGGCGTGGCGAAATTGGTAGACGCACTGGATTTAGGTTCCAGCGCCGCAAGGTGTAAGAGTTCGAGTCTCTTCGCCCCCACCAACTTAAAACTCAAGTAGTTTTAAGTGACCTGAAAACAGGTCAGATGTTAAAGAGGATTGGTGTAATGGTAGCATGACGGTCTCCAAAACCGTTCGTCAAGGTTCGAGTCCTTGATCCTCTGCCAGATATTGTTGTAAATACCCAGGTTTTGGGGGCGTGGCGAAATTGGTAGACGCACTGGATTTAGGTTCCAGCGCCGCAAGGTGTAAGAGTTCGAGTCTCTTCGCCCCCACCATATAAAGCAGTATGCGTAAGCAGACTGTAAAGACCTAGAAAAGGTCAATAAAAAACCCATCATGTATATGATGGGTTTTTTGTTTTTTAAGTGTTTAAAATTTATCATCTCATCACTTATAGCTAAAACCAATAATTCATATAAAAAATTACGTGAATATTAAAATTTATTTAAATTTCAATATGTTACTTTTTAAGTTGTTTTTTCTGCTCTAAGCACTGCAAATGTTGAAAATGCACTATTCAAGATTTATTGCATGGTTAAAGTTTTATCTATAAAACACAAATCGATCGAATAAAAACTGAGATCATTCTTATTTTAAATATTTATTAAATAATTCATGTATGCATTTTTTGCATAAATAATCTGTTTTTTGCATTTTTCTTTTAAAACAAAACCGGTAAAACTTGCCCAAAATATGGTGGAATCGAATATTTCGTAATCAGCTGCATCGTTGCTTGCGAGTTTGATCAACATGGAAGATTGCATCGGATTAGGTTTGTCTAGCTTAATAATCGAAGCGAACTGCTTGTGAAAAGGAAATAGATATGAATCAGAAAAAATTGCTCAAATATATTTTGATTGCAATGGTCCTAGGTGTTCTTGTTGGATGGGCTTGTCACAGTGCATTTGATGCAGCGCTCACAGAAAAAATCGCCTCCTACTTTAAAATTTTGACCGATGTCTTTTTGCGTTTAATTAAGATGATTATTGGTCCGCTGGTATTTGCAACCATTGTTTCTGGTTTAATCTCAATGGGCAAATCGTCTTCATTGGGATCGGTTACATTAAAAGCAATGAGCTGGTTTATTGGTGCATCGTTGGTATCATTGTTGCTGGGTATGGGATTGGCAAACTTTTTCCAACCAGGTGCAGGCATGAACTTGGCAATTCCTGTTGAGCATGTGGATATCGGTGTTTCAGCTTCAAATTTAAGCTTACAAAATTTTATTACACATATTTTCCCTCGTAGTTTTGCAGAGGCGATGGCGAACAATGAAATTTTGCAAATCTTAGTATTCTCAATTTTCTTTGGTGCAGCCTTGGCTTATGTCAATCATCAAAGTGAAGAGGGTACAGTCATTGCTCGCCTGATCGATGAACTCGCACGTATCATGTTTAAAATCACGGACTACGTGATGGCATTTGCACCTGTTGCTGTGTTTGCTGCAATTGCTGCTGCGATTGCGGTGAAAGGTCCAAAGCTACTGATTGACTACAGTATCTTTATTGGACAGTTCTATACAGGTTTAGCGCTTCTTTGGGTGGCTTTAATTGCGGTAGGTTATATTTTCTTGAAAAAAGATGTATTTCGCCTGCTTGGATTTATGAAAGAACCAGCTGCACTTGCATTTGCAACATCAAGCAGTGAATCTGCATACCCAAAAATTATTGCAGGTTTAAACAAGTTTGGTGTACCAAAACGTATTTCAAGCTTCGTATTACCACTCGGTTATTCGTTTAATCTTGATGGCTCGATGATGTATATGTCATTTGCAGTATTGTTTATTGCTCAGGCCTACAACATCGATTTGAGCTTTACACAGCAAGTGCTGATCTTGTTAACCTTGATGATTACAAGTAAAGGAATTGCGGGTGTATCACGTGCTTCGATTGTGGTGATTGCAGCAACCCTGTCTATGTTTAAGCTGCCTGAAGCTGGTATCTTGCTCATCCTTGCGATTGATCAGTTCTTAGATATGGGCCGCTCTGCGACTAACGTGATTGGCAACAGTATTGCAACTGCGGTGGTAGCGAAGTCTGAAGCTCAAGATGAAGAAAATCTGGTTGAAGCACAACCTCAACGAGCTGATGTAGTCACAGCTGCTCAATCGAGTGGCCAGTTAAGTTAATCTTTAAACATCTTTAAGAAGCCTACATGATCTGTAGGCTTTTTTATTTACAGTGATGCTTGGCTGTGATTTGGGCATGGTATGCCATTCGTTTTTAAGTTATTGTGCTTCGATGAATGTGATCTAAATGTTGTAGAGGTAGGTAGATAGATGAACCAGTCAACTCCCCCAGAAAAGAAAGTGCCTTGGTTGCTGATGGCGCTTGGGCTTTTGATCCCAATTGGTGTTCTGGGTTTGGCATTTTTGGCAGCAAAAAGTGATGCTGAAAATCATCGCAAGTATCAACAGCAGAATGAAGAGATTGCGAAACGACATGCTCAAAACAAGACAGAATAAATTATTCTGATTCTAGCTCGCATTTAAAGCTGAATGTCCTTATGAAGCTGGCGCACCGACGGGATTTGAGTGTAACGCAGCACGCGATAGCCAGCTTCTTGGAGCATTTGATCTCGGAATTGATCTTCTTGCTGCTTGCTAAGGTGACTCGGATCATCGAGTTCAATAATAACTACAACGTCTAATTTCTGATTCAAAATAACAAAATCTGTCACCTTTCGATTAAAGCGTCCTCGAATTTTGTATTGATCACTGGTAATGAGGGCGCTAAATGCAACTTGAGCCAATACATTTAAATCTGGAAAAGCGGCTTTAAGCTGCTTAAACATCTTGGCTTCAAAAGGTGTAATGACAGGGCGCGGGTGATATTGTTGTTGTAATTTTAGATAAGGCTTAAGGCAAATAAACAAGAGTGTAAGGCTTGAAAGAATACCTACAGTAACAAAGAAAACCTGAAAAAAATCAAACACACTTTTACTTCGCTTAAAAAGAAAACCCACTCAAAAGAGTGGGTTTTCAGAATCTTGGCTCTCCCACCTGGGCTCGAACCAGGGACCTGCGGATTAACAGTCCGTCGCTCTACCGACTGAGCTATGGGAGAATCTGGAACGCATTGTATGGGGCGAAGCCAATGTGGTCAAGCCATAATGATGAAATAATTCAAAAAATTGCGTGAGTGTTGTTTAAATCAGCAATTTTATAAGATTTGGCCATAAAGGTCGGTAAAATTTAAGTTCATAAACACTCAATATGCTGATTTGGCTTGTGCATCATATTAAGGCGTAATGTCACATCCTGATGCATAGCTTGGTGTGAACTTTATTAGTAAAATAGGATTAAATTTCACAAATACAATAAAAATGATCATTTATCCTAAAATGGCACATCATTTGCATCATTATTGTGTAAATATGGATGGGGTGTTTTACGTTGTCAGATTCTACAAGTCATGAGTTAAAAAAAGGTTTGTCTAACCGGCATGTGCAATTGATTGCTTTGGGTGGTGCTATAGGTACAGGTTTATTTTTGGGGATTTCTCATACCATTCAACTGGCTGGTCCATCTGTGTTGCTGGGATATGCCATCGCAGGTTTGATTGCATTTTTAATTATGCGTCAGTTGGGTGAGATGGTAGTTGAAGAGCCAGTAAGTGGCTCTTTTAGTCATTTTGCCAATAAATACTGGGGACCAATGGCTGGCTTTATGTCGGGCTGGAATTACTGAGTACTGTATATTTTAGTCAGTATGGCGGAGTTGAGTGCCATTGGAATTTTTGTTCAGTTTTGGTGGCCACAAATTCCGACATGGCTGACTGCATTGGTGTTTTTTATTCTGATTAACGGAATTAATTTTATCAATGTAAAATTTTTCGGTGAACTTGAGTTCTGGTTTTCGCTTGTCAAAATTATTGCAATTATCAGTATGATCGGCTTTGGCGCCTATTTGTTGTTTAGCGGTGGTGCGGGGCCACAGGCAGGTGTGCAAAATCTTTGGCAACACGGTGGTTTTATGCCGAATGGATGGTCGGGCTTGATTATGGCGATGGCATTTATCATGTTTGCATTTGGTGGGCTTGAGCTGGTGGGAATTGCTGCTGCTGAAACCAAAAATCCTTCAAAAACGATTCCTAAAGCCACCAATCAAATTGTGTACCGTATTTTGATTTTTTATGTAGGGGCCATTGGTATTTTGCTCAGCTTGTTCCCTTGGAATCAGGTTGCTCAGGGTGGGAGTCCATTTGTCATGATTTTTCAGTCACTTAATAATTCTGGTGTCGCGAACGTCTTGAATCTGGTGGTGTTGATTGCGGCTGTTTCTGTCTATAATAGCTGCGTTTACAGTAACAGCCGTATGTTGTTGGGCTTGGCGGAGCAGGGCAATGCACCAAAAGTGCTAAAGCGTGTCAATCAGCGCGGTATTCCGGTCAATGCATTATTTGCCTCAGCAGCAGTAACCGCATTATGCGTACTGCTTAACTATCTGATGCCGGAAAGTGCCTTCAATATTTTGATGATGTTGGTGGTCGCTGCGCTTGTGATTAATTGGTTCATGATTTCGGTGACACATCTTAAGTTTCGTCAGCACATGCAACAGATGCAGCGTGTGACCTTGTTTAAGGGTATTGGTGCGCCATTTACCAACTATGTCACGATTGCATTTATGTGTTTTATTCTTTTCATTATGAGCTTTACGCCTGAAATGCGCATGGCTGTCTTTTTAGTGCCTGTCTGGCTGATATTGCTCTTTATTCTTTATCGCGTGAAGTTTCAGTCGGCAAAGCCAGCTGTAAGTATACTGAGTAAGTAGTTGGATCTATCTAAATTTTATTTGGGGTTGTCTGAATGAGCCACAGTCTTGATGATTATGATTACAAGATTCTACAGCATTTGCAAAGTAATGGCCGTCTGAGTAATCAGGAATTGGCTGAGATTGTGGGGTTATCGACATCACAATGCTCAAGACGACGTATTGCGCTCGAGCAAAAAGGCATGATTATGGGATATTACGCACAGTTGCACCCACATGCAGAAAAACAACCGATTATGGGAATGATTGAAATTAAATTTCAACATTACAGCCTAGAAACACTGGAAAAGTTCCTAGGATTTGTAAAAGACGAACCGATGATTCGTGAAGTCTATAAATTGACAGGGAGTTATGACTACGTATTGAAAGTAACTGTTGAGGATTTAGAGCAAATGAGCCAGCTGATTAATCAATTGATGTCGCTGAACATCAATATAGGTAATTTTAATACCTCAATTGTATTGGAGCGCGTTAAAGAAAATCATCAAATGATGATAGGCGTAGTACATGAGTAATACAGCTGATCTGACCATGCAGATATCTAAACCTTCGCATTCTTCAGTTGAAGATATGCTTGCCATGATCATTGCCACGTTTATTATCTCGTTTGGCATGATGCTCATGCAGCAGTCTGGTACCTTAACGGGTGGAACAGCAGGGTTGTCATTGCTCATCCATTACATTACGGGCATTAAATTTGGTGTGGTGTTTTTTACCATCAACTTGCCATTTTATTATCTGGCCTATAAGCGCCTAGGTATGTCGATGGTCCTAAAGACATTTTTGGCAGTGGGGTTGCTTTCTGTACTTACTGAGGTGCATCCACTCTTTCTTCATCTCGATAAGCTCTCACCACTATATGCTACTGTATTAGCCAATGTATTTATGGGCTTGGGTTTTTTAATTTTGTTTCGACATCGCGCTAGTTTAGGTGGTTTTAATTTACTGGTGTTGTTTATCCAAGAGCGTTACGGAATTCGAGCAGGCAAAGTGCAGATGGCTTTAGATGTCACGATTTTGCTGGCCTCAAGCGTCTTTGTGAGCGTGACACTTTTAGCGATCTCTATTTTGGGTGCTATTATTTTAAATATGATCCTTACACTGAATCATCGACCAGATCGATACGTCGTGTAGAATGAAAAACTGAAAACAGTACCTAAGGGTGCTGTTTTTTTTGATAAAAAACTACAGCCATTAAAAAACCCTCAAGCATTAAATACTTGAGGGTTTTTGAATCTGGCTCTCCCACCTGGGCTCGAACCAGGGACCTGCGGATTAACAGTCCGTCGCTCTACCGACTGAGCTATGGGAGATTAGTTTTGGCTCTCCAACCTGGGCTCGAACCAGGGACCTGCGGATTAACAGTCCGTCGCTCTACCGACTGAGCTATTGGAGAATCTGATGCGCATTTTATGCAGAAGCTTTTACTTGGTCAAGCAAATGTTTAAAAATATCTATCTATTTGATTTAATTATAATCAAAACATGAACTTGTGTTGCTTAATTGCACATTTTTGCTTGAAAAATAAAAAAGCTGCTCTAATGAGAGCAGCTTTTTTTGAAAAATAGAGAACTTATTTTTCAACGCCAGCAGGTTGGCCAGCAAGTTTCGCATTTGCATAATCCCAGTTCACTAGGCTTTCAAGGAAAGTCGAGATGTACTTAGGACGCGCGTTACGGTAGTCGATGTAGTAAGCATGTTCCCATACGTCAATGGTCAATACAGCAATTTGACCGTGTGCAAGCGGAGTGTCTGCATTTGAAGTTTTAGTAATTGAAAGTTTACCATTGATTTCGTCAGCCACTAACCACGCCCAACCTGAACCAAATTGAGTGGTTGCAGCAGTGGTGAATTCTTCCGCAAATTTTTCGTATGAACCAAATGCTTCATCAATTTTTGCAGCAAGTGCGCCTGTTGGTTTACCACCGCCATTTGGAGCAATCGAGTTCCAGTAAAAAGTGTGGTTCCATACTTGTGCAGCATTGTTGAAAATACCTGCTTTAGATGAATCGCCTGCACTTGCTTTAATAATATCTTCAAGTTCCTGACCTTCAAGATCTGTGCCTTTGATCAGGTTGTTCAGGTTAGTCACATAAGTCTGGTGGTGCTTATCGTGATGGTATTCTAAAGTTTCTTTAGAAATATGTGGTTCAAGTGCATCGTAAGCATAAGGTAAAGCAGGTAAAGTAATGGTTGTCATGTCTAATTTCCTTGCGTTCGCTGGGTATTTGAGGGACTGTTATCGCATCTCGATTTTATAGCACACAAATGCTAAAAAAAGCTTACAGCCCCTTCATTTAGGTGGCTCTAGTGTAAATCATTCTATGTGCAAAAGGTCATCAATTAAAATAACAATACACAATAAAGCTCGAATTAATACGTATAAGGCCTACATCTCGTTTATACGTCCTAAATCGGATTATTCAACTCAAAATAGGTGTATTTGAGCGAAAAATGCTCGCTTAGTGCTTTGCCTAGTCGCTGCACACCGTAGCGTTCTGTTGCGTGGTGCCCGCAGGCAAAATAATGTACGTTTAATTCTTGTGCTTCATAAAATGTTCGTTCGCTCACTTCGCCTGAAATATAAGCATCACAGCCTTGTGCTGCTGCTTTGGCAATAAAGTCCTGCGCACCTCCGGTACAAAATCCAATTTTTTGTATCGATTTAACCTGTGCTGGTAAGTGAATAATATTAAAATCAAACGCATCTTGCAGTGTGGCTTTAAATGTTTCAGGTGAGACAGCCTGCGTTAAATAACCGATATTGCCTATTGGAAATTTTTCGTTTGGATCGAGCGCTTCAATGCGTTCAAGTTCGAGTAGGTCTGCAATTGCAGCGTTATTGCCCAGTGTTGGGTGTGCATCGAGTGGCAAGTGATAAGCAAGTAGGGAAATATTGTTTTGAATGAGTTTTTTAATGCGATGACCGCGCATACCAGTAATCGGGTAGGGTTCGCCTTTCCAGAAATAACCATGATGAACCAGCAATACATCGGCCTGCATGGCAATTGCAGCGTCAATTGCCGCTTCTGAGGCAGTAACTGCGCACAGCACATGCTTTACTTCGGATGTACCTTCAATTTGCAAACCATTGGGTGCGTAGTCTTTGAATTGAGCGGAACTTAATGTTTGATCGCACCAGCTGACGATTTCATTTAACTGGGTCATGAATCAACCTTTTTTACATCTATATGATTAAAGATCTTATTACAGCATGCATTTGAATGTAACTAAAGCTAGACAAATCTTTTGATGTGTTCTGAGCTCGTGAGTAAGTTATGCTTTAAAATAGCCAAAAATATAGTTGCTTCAATACATTAAAAACTTTTTGAGGATATATTCGTGCGTCAGACGTTCAAATGGTTGCCCTGGGTATTACTCGTCATTGTCACTTTAAGCTTTCTCGCTTGGCAGAAATTCCAGCAACCGAAGCCGCCAATTGCGGCAGACGGCGTTCAAATGCCAGCAGAAAAAGTTGAGTCTTTAGTCGATACATCAAGATCGGGTGGGGTGGTGTCATATAATGCTGCCGTTAAAGTGGCAGCTCCTGCGGTGGTTAATATCTTTACCACGCAAAAAGTCAAACAGCTTAACCATCCTTTACTTAACGATCCTGTTTTTCGGGAGTTTTTTGGTAATCAATTACCGAATCAAACAGAACAGAAAAATGAAAACAGTCTGGGCTCAGGTGTGATTGTTCGTGCAGATGGGTATATTCTGACCAATAATCACGTGATTGCTCAAGCTGACCAGATTGTGGTCGCACTCTATGACGGACGACGTGCCGAAGCAAAAGTTGTGGGTACAGATCCAGATACCGATTTGGCAGTCATCAAAATTGATCTGGATAAACTACCGGTTTTACCCTTTAAACTCAGCGGAAATGAAGTGGGTGACGTAGTACTTGCAATTGGAAATCCCTTTGGTGTAGGGCAAACCGTCACTCAGGGGATTATCTCTGCAACCGGTCGTTCAGATTTAGGCATCAATACCTATGAAGATTTTATTCAAACCGATGCAGCAATCAATCCGGGTAACTCAGGTGGTGCCTTGATTGATGTAGCAGGAAATCTGGTGGGAATTAATACCGCTATTTTCTCGCAAACAGGTGGCTCACTCGGTATTGGTTTCGCTATTCCTGCACGTGTGTGTCAACAGGTATTGAATTCAATTTTAAAAGATGGACGTGTTGTACGCGGCTGGCTCGGCATTAGCTTGGTTGCGCCTACACAAGATGATGTACTCGCACCAAAACAACCGGGTGTGGTTGTGGCCGATGTTCTTCAAAATGGCCCGGCGGCACAAGCGGGTGTGAAGGTCAATGATAAGATCATTAAGGCGAATGACGAACAGATTAATTCGGTATCGCATCTGATTAACTATGTTGCACTGCAACAACCCGGCAGTAGCATCACGCTCGAGGTTGAACGCAATGGTCAACGTCAAAATCTACAAGTGAAAGTGGGTGAGCGTAAGGTTCAAAACCAGAACTCGCAGTACATTCCATTGCCTCAGCGCTAATTAGAAGTAAAAAAGGAATACAGATGTATTCCTTTTTTTTGCCTGTAAAACCGAAGTTATTGAGTAGGCTTTTAATCTGAATTAAACAGTTGATTTGAACTGGCAATTCGCTTAGCAATGTAATGTGTCTGACGAAAACGAATTAAAATAACTTGAGACTGTACTTCAAGTTCACCAAATTCAGGTTCCACCTGTACATAATGGACTTGCCCAAACTCATCTCGAACACGGGCTTGCGCAGAAAAACCAGGTCGGGCGTTACCACTTGAAAGGGTGGCTAAGCGCCCGAGCAAAGTACCAAATTGATGATCCACTTGCGGTTTGATCACTTGATCTAGGCAATGAATCATAAAGACGGTAAAGAAAATGGCAATGATCAATGCAGGCAAAATCAGGTAAAACGGAGAGATAAAAAAGTGTTGTTTAGCAAACACAGATAACTGTAAAAAATAGCCTGCAAAACTGAAGTTGATGAGAAAGAAAACCAAAATCAGCACTTTAGAAAATTTAACATTAAATAGGGGGGAGTGGCTTAACCAACGCGGTAAAAAGCGTTTAAGAAAAATACTTGGTCGAATGCCAATATATATTCCGATGGTTTCGGCCATGCTGAGGATTACCAATGCCATGACACTTAAGTTAAATGGCAAAAAGTAATAGTTGAGTAAAAACTCCACCATGACCGAAGCTCCTTCTTATTCTGCTAAATAAATGCCGCCATCGGAATGCACCTTAATTTCGACTTTGGTTAAAGCCTCTCCAAGGCACGGACCCGAAATACATTCACCTGTTTCGACATTAAACAAGGCGCCGTGTGTCGAACATTGAATATATTCATGATCGTAATCGAGGAACTGGTTTTCCAGAAACTCAAGTTCGACCTGTAAATGCGGGCATATATTTTTATAGGCGTAAAACATACCATCACGTTGTGTGATAAAAATCGTTTCACCCTCGACCTGATCAAAGGCGCGAGCTTCACGTTCAGGAATGTCTTCCGTCATGCAGATCTTTTCCATATATCAAGCACATTCAGTTTGAAAGTTTGTCAAAAGTGTAGCATAAGTTGTGACGTCCAAACGTGGGCCATATTGTGAAACCACTTCACTTGAAATCAGAATAGACAACTGCGCCGCATCTTCAAGAGACATGCCATGATTTAATGCAAATAAAAAGGCACCTGCAAATGCATCACCAGCACCATTGGCATCGATTGCAGTAACACGACGGCCATCGAGATGAAAATGTTGAGATGGTGTCGATACAGTTGCACCTTTTGCACTTTGTGTAATGACAACGGTATGATTTTTGGCCTTTAAAACCTGAAATGCAGCTTCAAGCGTTTCTGTAGCGGTATACATCAGTGCTTCTTGTTCATTACAAAATAATAAATCCACACCATCTGCAATCATTTCATCAAGACCTTCACGTGCATATTGCACCATTGCTGGATCAGATAACGACAACGCAACTTTAACGCCATGTGCTTTGGCAATCTCACGGGCGTGCATGACAGCTTGACGCGCGCTTGGGCTAGTCGATAAATAGCCTTCGATATATAACCACTTCGCGCTTTTTAAAGGCTCAAAGTCAATTTGATCGACTGAAAGTGCGGTGGTAATACCGAGATAGGTATGCATGGTGCGCTCAGTATCTGGACTAATGAGTACCATGCACGTTCCAGTTACACCTTCCGTGAGAGATTTTTTCGAGGTAACGATATCCGCATCGTTTAATCCTTGTAGGTAAATCGAGCCCAACTCATCATGACCAACGCGACAACCATAAAAAGCCCGTCCACCCAAGGCACTAAATGCCACTGCGGTATTGGCAGCCGAACCGCCACTGGCTTGACCTTTATATTCTTGTGATGCCAAAAGTTTTCCGTAAAGTGCAGCCTGAGTATCACCCTCGGTCAATTGCATGGTGCCTTTTTGCAAACCAACATCAGCTAAAAACTCATCCGACACTTTAAATTCTTGGTCAATAAGCGCGTTTCCAATTGCAAAAAGATCAACTGTTGCCATGGCGTATGTTCACATCTCGATTTAAAAACCCAAATTTTACACGATCATGATCGCAAGCTGTAGTTTATGGCGTGAAATACCTATTCTTCGTCTATGAACAACACAAGATCAGCTTAGATCAGGGGAATATTAGATATCCATGCATTCTTACATCGATATAAACGCAATAAGACTTGATCAGATCGAGAATTTAATAAAAAAGATTCATTTTTTGGAAAAACTTAGTATTTGAGTCGGATTAAAGCTATCAATTTCAGTAAAAACTAAGGCTATAATGGGGACACGTTAGAAATTGAAAATAGTAGGAGATCACATGACTGTAGATGTCACTGGAACCATTAATCAAACTGTCCATCCTGCGTTTCAGTTGGTACGTCAACACCATGTTGAGGCCTTAGATATTTTGGTCTCTGAATATGCTCATAAGGTGACGGGAGCAGTTCATTATCATTTGGCCACCTCTCACGATGAAAATGTATTTCTGGTTGCATTTCGTACGCAACCTATGGATTCCAAAGGTACAGCGCACATCTTAGAGCATACGGCACTGTGTGGATCGGAAAAATTTCCGGTACGTGATCCATTCTTTTTGATGATTCGCCGTTCACTCAATACCTTTATGAATGCGTTCACGTCAGCAGACTGGACTGCTTATCCATTTGCAACTCAAAATAAAAAAGATTTTCAAAACTTACTTTCTGTCTATCTCGATGCAGCGTTTGCAGCGAATTTGAATCCGCTTGATTTCGCACAAGAAGGAATTCGCGTTGAGCTTGAAAATGACGAACCTGTCTACAAAGGTGTGGTTTTCAATGAGATGAAAGGTGCGATGAGTGCACCTTCGGATCAGTTATATCATCAGCTTGCGCATCATTTATTCCCTGAAACAACCTATCATTACAACTCTGGTGGTGATCCTAAAGACATTCCAGATTTGACCTATGACCAGCTGGTGTCATTTTACAAATCGCATTATCACCCGAGTAACGCCGTATTTATGACCTTTGGCAATCAAAGTGCTTATGAGTTACAAGAGCAATTTGAAAAATTGGCACTGGCGAAGTTTCAAAAGGGTACGACATTGTACTCAAAACCTGAAAAGCGTCTTGCAGCGCCTATTCAGGTCAGCGAGCATTATGCGGTCGATAGCGATGATTTATCAGATAAAACCTATCATGTACTGGCGTGGTTACTTCCTGAAGCAAGCGATATCAAACTACGCTTAGGTTTGCGTTTGGTCGAAGGCATTTTACTTGAAAACTCGGCTTCACCACTGCGTCATTATCTTGAGACCTGTGGCTATGCGCAATCGACAGGCCCACTGATGGGTGTCGATGATTCAAACTTTGAAATGACCTTTTACTGTGGTGTTCAGGGTTCAAATCCGGAACACGCAGAAGAGTTTAAAGCAGGTGTGCTCAAGATTTTAAGCGATGTGGCTGCTGCACCAATCGATCCGGCTTGGGTCGATGCGATTTTACATCAGATCGAATTACATCAGCGTGAAATCAATGGTGACGGCATGCCGTATGGTTTGAGCTTAATCTTAAATGGATTAAGCAGTGCCATTCATCATAATGACCCGATCCACGTTTGGGATGTCGACAGTGCCATTGAGCAAGTGAAAGAAGAGCTTAAAGATCCGATGTGGCTGTCAAATCTGATTCAGACACATCTTTTAGATAATCCGCATCGAGTTCAAATGACGTTGATACCCGATGCAGAAAAATCGGCCAAAGAACAGGCAGAAGAAAAAGCACGTTTGGCGGCTTTGGGTGAAACTTTAACTGATGCAGATCGTGCTCGAATTCAAGCTGAAACCGAAGCATTAAAACAGCGTCAAGATACTCCTGATAATCTCGATTTACTGCCAAAAGTAGGATTAGAAGATGTACCTGCCGATTTGCATATAGTGCAGGGCCAGTTAAGAGAAATTATTTCCAACCGACATGATTATCCGCTCAATTTGTATCATGCGGTAACCAACGGTCTGTACTATCAACAAGTATTGATTCAAATTCCAGACGCTGTGGTGCAATCGCCGTACTTTAATTTACTGTCTATTTTGATGGGCGAGGTAGGTGCTGGCGATTACGATTATCTTGAGTTGCAACAATTGCAAACCGCTGTCAGCGGTGGCCTAGGTATGGGCGCTTCATTACGCAGTAAAGTCGATGATAAAGGCAAAATTAGTGCATGGTTGACTTTAACCACTAAATCACTGAATGAAAAATATGATGCCATTGAGCTACTTAAGCTTGCGTTTGAAAAACTGCGCTTTGATGAAAAAGATCGCATTGTTGAGCTGTTACAACAGCGTGCAACGCGCTGGAAATCACGTCTGTCGGGCTCTGGTCATAGCTATGCAATGCAAGTGGCATCACGTAATGCCAGTGCATTAGCGCAACGTGATTATCATAATACGGGCTTGGGTGCACTCAACTGGTTAAGCGATCTAGTCGACCAAATAGAACAGGATGAGCAGGCCTATACCGCCTTGATCGATGCATTAAAACAGATTCACCTTGCACTTTTGCAAGCCCCGAAACAGTTTTTACTGGTCTGTGAAGAGCAGTTTTCTGAAACGCTGGTCGAGAAAATTCAGGCGGTATGGGATCATCTTGACGTAGACACGCAAGTGGCGCAAGTTGAACAGTTTACGCACTTGAATGATGATCAGGACGAAGCTTGGCTGATTCAAACCAACGTACAGTTCTGTGCAACGTCATACCCAGCGGTTGAGGTTACTCACCCAGATGCAGCACCTTTAATGGTACTTGCAGGTTACTTACGTAATGGTTTCTTGCACAGTGCGATTCGAGAGAAAGGTGGTGCATATGGTGGCGGTGCAAGCTATGACGGTAATGCATGCGCATTTCGTTTTTATAGCTACCGGGACCCACGCCTAACCGAGACCTTTAAAGACTTCGAGGCGAGTATTGAATGGTTGCTGAATACACCTCAGCAAGCACATCAGTTGGAAGAGGCGATATTGGGGCTGGTCTCGAGTATGGATAAACCAGGCTCACCTGCTGGCGAAGCAATTACGGCTTGCTATGCCTTGCTTCATGGCCGTACACCTGCTTTTAGAAAAACCCTGCGCACACGTTTACTGCATGTCACATTAGAAGATTTGCAACGCGTGGCACGCGAATATCTGATTCAGCAAAAACCAACCAAAGCAGTAGTGGCTCCGGTAGCGAAACGACAGGAACTTGAGCAGCTTGGTTTTACAGTTAAACAAGTGAACTAAAAGAAAAACGGAGAGCGTATATGTCGTTCAATTTTGTTGAACGAACACCGTTACAACTCAGTATGCTGAGCATATTGGGTTGTCTGGGGGTGTCGGCAGCCTATGCAGCAGATGTAAAGAGTACATTTCCACCCAAAGCGGTTGCTTCTACGACAGTAGAAGCATCGCCTAGTCCAGCAAGTGCCAAGGCGTGTGTTGGATTAGATTCAAATGCAGACCGCTTAGCCTGTTATGATGCGCTGTTTAAAACGCCTATCGATACCAATAACATGCTGGCGGCTCAGGCAGCCGCACCTCTGGCTCCAGAAAAAAAGTCAACTTCAGAAACTCTTCCTGAAAAAATTCAGGAAAAGGTTGGGAATGTATTTTCTTTAGATGCCGGTCCGATCGATCCAACGGTTTCTTTGTTGGATAAACGCTGGGAGCTGTCTGAAAAAGCCAAGCTTGGAACGTGGAATATTCGTGGCTACAAACCGGTGTACTTGCTTCCAGTATTTTGGACCAGCAAAAAAAATGAGTTTCCATCAAGCCCTAACCCAAATAACACCGTTACTCAGGATCAAAACTTAAAGTCGCTAGAGTCGAAGTTTCAGTTATCGCTTAAAACCAAAGCGTGGGAAAACATCTTTGGCAATAATGGTGATTTATGGCTTGGCTACACTCAGTCATCACGTTGGCAAGTCTTTAACGGTGAAGAATCGCGTCCTTTTCGTGAAACCAATTACGAACCTGAAGCGAGTTTGATGTTTCGTACCAATTATCGAGTATTTGGTCTAGATGGACGATTGCTTGGTGTCACACTGAATCATCAGTCGAATGGTCGTTCTGATCCATTATCTCGTAGCTGGAATCGTGTGATATTTAATGTGGGTTTTGAGCGCGACAATTTTGCTTTAATGTTGCGTCCATGGATTCGCATTGAAGAAGCTGCTAAAGATGACAATAACCCCGATATCGAAGATTATGTGGGCCGTGGTGATTTGACGGCATTTTATCGCTGGAAACAAAATGACTTTTCGTTAATGTTGCGTCATTCTTTAAAAGATGGTGATAAATCGCATGGGGCTGTGCAGTTTGACTGGGCTTTCCCAATTACCGGCAAATTGCGTGGCAATTTCCAGTTGTTTAACGGTTACGGTGAGAGTCTGATTGATTATAACCACCGTGCGACTTATGTCGGTCTGGGCGTTTCATTGCTAGATTGGTTTTAATTTGATTTTGAATAAAAAGAGGAAGCATGATGCTTCCTCTTTTTTATCCAATTTGAATATTGGCATTTGGATGTTTCAGGCGACTTTTACGTGGTGTGGCAATCAGGTAGGCCAGCGTGAGTGGGCCTAAACGTCCTGCAAACATTAATAGAGTCAATACAAATAAACTGCTGTTGTTGAGTTCGCCGGTAATTCCTCTCGAAAGACCAACCGTACATGCCGCAGAGACAATTTCGAAAAATAAATCTAGAAAGTTTTTATGTGGCTCTAAAATTAAGATGGTAAAAAAGCCCACAAAAATCAGAATTAAAGTAATAATGGCAACAGCCAAAGCCTTAAATGTACTTTCATAGGAAATCGAATGATTAAAAATGCGTACTTCATCGTGGCGTTTTAAAAAGGCAATCACGCTAAAAAGTAAAATAACTGCCGTACCGACTTTAATGCCACCTGCTGTGCTGAGTGAACCACCCCCAATAAACATCATAAACATAGTCAGTAAGGTAGAGCTATTGGTCATTGAGCCAATATCAATGGTATTAAAGCCAGAAGAACGTGGTACGGTTGCCTGAAACCATGCATTGATTGCCTGTTCGCCGAAACTCATGTTGTACAAGGTGAGGGGATTATTGGCTTCCAAAAGCCAAATCATCAGAAAGCCAACAAGATTAAGCACTCCAATACTCACAATAATAATTTTGCTATTAGGGCTGAGTTTTCGCCAGCGTTTGTGCTGCTTGATATCCATTAAAACCAAAAAACCCATTCCGCCTAAAATATATAAAAAACTGATGGTGAGGCAGACGATATAATGATCATAAAAGTTGATTAGATTGTTAGGAAATAAAGAAAAACCCGCATTGTTAAAAGCTGAAACACTATAAAACATGGCGTAGTACAGCGCGTGTAAAAAACCAAATTGCGATGTCCAGACCACAGTCAAGATCACGGTGCCAATCAACTCAAAAATAAGGGTATAAATAAACACGGCTTGTGCCACAAACGTTACTTTAGACAAGCTGGTATGGCCGATTGAATCTTGCGCCATGATTTGCTGTTTAAGACCCAATTGAGGCGCCAAACTAAGTGCGGCCAAGATGGCAAAGGTCATGAAGCCTAAACCCCCAATCTGGATCAAAAACAGTAAAATAATTTGTCCCGTAGTGGTTAATGCGTGCCCGATGTTAATGACTGACAGACCGGTAATGGTCACTGCCGAGGTTGAGGTAAACAGGGCATCCATCCAGCTCAAGTGGCCGTTGTTGGCTACAGGCAGCTTAAGTAAAAAAGTACCGATAATAATAAAACTTAAGAACCCTAAAGCCAGTAGAGAGGGCGGACTTAAATTAAATGATTTTTGCTTAAGTTTTTGTTTTTTCATGAGGCAAAAACCGTACTGAAAGTTTTTTAAGTTGATCGATGTGTCCTTCAACAATAAAGATATCCTTAGATTGCACTGGGCAAGTCGGGTCAGGTTCGTAAATAATATTTTTGCCGCGTTTGAGCAAAATCGTTTTAACATGACTCATATCATTGATTAGCCCCAAAAGATGAATGCCATTTAAGTGCTTAGGAATTTCAACTTTTACAATATAGTGATCATCATCGAGTGCCATATAGCGGCTGACCATCGGGTAGTTCAATGCTTGAGCAATTCGGACGCCCATATCCTCTTCGGGATGAATAATTTTATCGACATGTAAATGCGACAAAATCATGCTGTGTGCTTTGGTTTTGGCTTTTACCCAAATTTTGGGCACGCCCATATTTTTTAAATGCAGCACACATAAAATACTGGCTTCGATGTCTTCGCCAATTGCAACAACGACTGTTTCACAACTTTGAATGTTCAACTCTTCAAGTACATGTTCGTCACTGGCATCGGCGATCACTGCATGGGTAAGTTGATCACTTAAATCTTCAACATTTCGCTTGATGGAGTCGATGCCAATCACATCATGATTTAACTTCACCAGTTCGGTTGCAACAGTTGCACCGAAACTTCCCAGTCCAATTACTGCAAATTGCGCCATATAAAAAAACCTTATTGCTATTTTTCGGCTATAGTTTCATAAAAATCAGTGTAGTAGTTTTTGTTTGGGTTTAAAGCACATAAATGTTACGAAACAGAGTATAGAAGTCGGTCATAAAAAAACCAGCACATTGAACTGCACCCCGAAAGTTGGACAAACTCAGTCTAACTTGGAGGGTGCTTTTCTATGGCTAAATATTCTCAAGAATTTAAACTTGAGGTTGTCCAATACTACTTATCTGGTTTTGGTAGAAACCAAGTAAGTCATAAATTTGGTATACATCAGAGTGATGTTGCTAAATGGGTGGCCATTTATAATAAACATGGTGTTCATGCACTAAGCAGGAAAAATACAAATACGGTATATTCCCCTGAATTTAAATTTGAAGCTATTCGATCTGTTCTTAAACAGGGCTTATCTGTACGTGAAGCCACACATCAATTTAACCTAAAATCGCACACACAGTTACTCAATTGGTTGCGCCAATACGAACAACACGGTATAGATGGTTTAGAAGCTAAGCCTAGGGGGCGAAAAAAATCAGTGCCAAAGCCTAAGACAACAAGAGTCCAATGTACCTTGGAAGATCGAGACAAAACTCAAGAACAGTTACTAGAAGAGCTTGCATATCTACGCGCCGAGAATGCTTATTTAAAAAAGCGGAGAGCCTTTATTCAGAAGCAGAAAGAACAGGAGCAAGCCGAACAGCAACGGTTACAAGACTCATTTCTGAATTAAGGCAAAGCCACAAATTGAAATACCTATTACGTGCATCACAAATGGCTCGAAGTACTTACTTTTATCATGAGCAACGATCAAAGCTTAACGATAAATACAGTGACCTTAAACAGCAAATTAAGGTGATCTATCATCAGCATAAAGGCAGGTATGGTTATCGTAGAATTACGCTTGCTTTGAGAAATATGGGATTAATCGTTAATCACAAATGTATACAAAGACTCATGCAGTTGATGAAGCTTAAATCACGTATCAGAATAACGAAATATCGTTCTTATAAGGGGCAAGTAGGTCGAGTTGCGGATAATGTACTACAACGCCAATTTAAAGCTGACAAACCAAATCAGAAATGGGTAACGGATGTAACTGAGTTTAATGTTCGGGGTGAGAAGCTTTATTTATCACCCATCATGGACTTATTCAATGGAGAAATTATAGCCTTTAAAACTCAACGTAGCCCAGTATATCGATTAGTGAAAGAGATGTTGGATGATGCGCTTATCAAGCTTACAGATGATGATAAGCCTATAATCCATTCAGATCAGGGATGGCAGTACCAAATGCGTCATTATCAACAGCAACTCAAACAGCATGGTTTAAGACAGAGTATGTCTCGTAAAGGTAACTGTTTGGACAATGCCTCAATGGAAAGCTTCTTTGGAATACTCAAATCAGAGTGTTTCTATGGTGAAAAGTTTAATTCAGTTGAAGAATTGGAACAAACCGTGAAAGAATATATTCATTATTATAATCATGAAAGAATCAAGGTTAAATTAAAAGGACTAAGTCCTGTACAGTACAGAACTCAGTCCTTAGAAGCTGCTTAATTAACTGTCCAACTTAATGGGGTCAGTTCACATACGGCTGGTTTTTTTATAGCTAGATCGCTTTATTTAAGAAAGCGTTTATAGCCGGCATTGTGAGTAATTTCTTCATATGGATAATTGATTTGTTCGAGCGTCTGAATCAATACGTCAGGATTTTCCTGTACATCAGTTGCCTGTAATCCAACCAGTACGCGACCTTCCGCTGCGCCGTGGTTTCGATAATGAAACAGACTGATATTATGTGATGGACCTAAACGTTCCAAGAAGGTCAATAGTGCACCCGGGCGCTCAGGGAATTCAACACGAAATAGACGTTCGTTAGCAATGTTGGCATGACCGCCAATTAAATAGCGAATATGGAGTTTAGCCACTTCATCGTCAGACAAATCATCCACATCATATTGGCTTTTGAGTAATTCATGAATGTCATGACGCTCTTTTTCACCCGATTTTAAGCTAATGCCGACAAAAACCTGAGCGGCATCACTGTCACTGGCACGGTAGTTAAACTCAGTAATATTACGACCATGGAGTGCGCGGCAGAAATTTAAAAATGCACCTTTTTGCTCTGGAATGCTCACCGCAAAAATTGCTTCTTTACGTTCTCCAAGTTCGGTACGCTCTGCGATATAGCGCAGACGGTCAAAATTCATATTGGCGCCGCAAACAATCGAGACAATATTTTTATGACTTAAATTATGTTGCTCGATATATTTTTTGATGCCTGCCAGCGCCATTGCACCTGATGGCTCAACGATACTGCGGCACTCGTCATAAGTATCTTTAATGGCTGCACATATTTCATCAGTATTGACCAAGACCACATCACGCTCAACGATTGGGCCAGAGTTGTCAGATTTTTGCAATTGAATCACTTCAAAGGGTTTTTCACCAATTTGTGCAACTGCGGTTCCATCTGCAAACAGCCCCACCTGTGGAAGCACCACACGCGCATTGTGTTCAAATGCCGCTTTCAAACATGCAGATTCATCATATTCAACTGGAATGACTTTAACATGGGGGGCTACATCGCCTAAATACGCCGCAACACCTGCAATCAGGCCGCCACCGCCCACCGCCACAAACACATATTCTACATCTCGCCACTGGCGCAAAATTTCATTGCCAATCGTTCCTTGACCTGCCATGACCAGTTCGTCGTCATAAGGAGGAATAAACGTCATGCCTTCATCTTGAGCACGCTGAATGGCGTATTTATTGGCAACATCAAACGAATCGCCATGCAACACCACATCGCCACCCAAACGTTTAACCGCTTGAACCTTAATGTCTGGCGTTGTTTTTGGCATCACGATAATGGCGCGAATTCCCAGTTTTTGACCAGATAGCGCCACGCCTTGTGCATGGTTGCCTGCCGAAGCCGTAATCACACCGCGTTCAAGCTGTGATTTGGGTAACTGGCTGATACGGTTATAGGCACCTCGTAACTTAAACGAAAAAACGGGCTGTAAGTCTTCACGTTTAAAGCGAATATTGTTGTTTAGTTTTTCACTAATTCGTGGCGCTGCTTCGAGTGGAGTTTCGATTGCAACGTCATAGACCGTTGCTTGTAAAATTTGTCGAACCAAACGAGACAGCATGTTAATTTTCCATGTAACAGTTTAAAATAGCCGCTTATTGTAACAAACCCCTGCACATTTGCGTTTTAAAATTGCGCAAAAGGTGAAAAAAAGTTGAGTGATGTCATGAGTCTATATGCTACCCAAGATGAGAAAAAACAAGCAGCAGCGAAAGCTGCTTTAAAACACTTACCTAAAGGGGGCATTTTAGGAGTGGGAACCGGAAGTACAGTCAATTTTCTGATTGAACTTTTACCTGAACTACAGCTTGAAGCAGCGGTTGCCAGCTCGGAAGCCACAGCTAAACGCCTAAAAGAATTGGGCATAGAAGTGCTCGACATGAACCATGTGGGCGGTTTAGACGCATATGTCGATGGTGCCGATGAAATTGATCGTCACATGCACATGATTAAAGGTGGCGGTGCCGCGCTCACACGTGAAAAAATTGTGGCATCAATTGCAAAGAAATTTGTATGTATCGTAGATGATTCAAAATGGGTTGAACAGTTGGGTCGTGAGTTCCCGTTGCCTGTTGAAGTGATCCCTATGGCGCGCTCTGCTGTTGCGCGTAAACTGGTGAGTCTTGGCGGCGATCCTGTTTACCGTGAAGGTGTAGTCACAGATAATGGTAATGTGATTTTGGATGTATACAACCTGAATATCCTCAATGCGATTGAGCTTGAGAAAACCATTAATGATATTCCAGGTGTGGTGACCAATGGTATTTTTGCCCTAAATGCTGCAACCATTGCAATTGTTGCAACAAATAACGGCATTGAAGAGCGCACAGCGTCTTAATGATGACTGATCTTCCCGAGATCAAAATTGTCAAACACGTAAGGGCAAAACGCTTGCGCTTACGTGTTGAACCAGACGCTGTGCGCCTCACCGTTCCCGTCTTTTGTACTCAAAAACAGATTCAAGCGTTTTTAGCGCAATCACAAACATGGCTTGAAAAAACGTGGCAGCAGCAAATGCAGCAACGAAATGCTGCTATTTCCAGTTCATCTGAAGCCCTGACTTTTTTCAATGATTCGACCTATCGAATCGTTGAGCATGAGGCGATCAAACTCTATCGTTTCGATCACGACAACAAGCAATTACTCATTAACGCGGCCCATCGGGCATACGCTTTAAAAGAGGCCACCTTTAATTACGCCAAACAAGTTTTGCCTGACTACTTAATGCAGATCAGCCGCGAGACTACACTTTCTTTCAATGGATGCACAATCCGTCGACCTAAAACACGATGGGGCAGTTGCACCGCTCAAAAAGATATCATGCTGCATGCTGGCTTGGTGCTCATGGATATTGCTGTTGTGCGGTATGTGTGTATTCACGAATTAGCACACACGCGTCATTTTAATCATGGTCCCGAGTTTTGGACAGAAGTACAGCGTCATGACCAAGCCTTTCAAAAACATCGACAACGCCTGAAACAGACGCAGTTGCCACACTGGTGGTACAGCGCATAACGTAATTTGCTTGGTGGATTGCCAGTAATAAATACGGATTCACTTCAATCATTCCAATAAAAAATCACAGTGCGTTCGATAAATAGTTTTGAAAATCAGTACATCCTGTCATACTAGGCAACATTCTGTTGAACTTTGAGGTAAGACACGTGATTTCTGTCGGAATTGTAGGTGGAACTGGTTATACGGGCGTTGAATTGCTGCGCTTATTGCTTCGTCATCCACAGGTAACTGTTCGTGTGTTAACGTCACGTACAGAGGCAGGAAAGCGCGTTTCAGAGATGTTTCCAAGTTTACGAGGACATACTGACCTTGAATTTTCCGACCTTAATGAAGATCTTTTAAAACAATGCGATGTGGTCTTTTTTGCGACACCGCATGGTGTAGCCATGAAGCATGCCAAAGTATTGGTTGAGTCGGGCGTAAAAGTGATTGATCTTGCCGCTGACTTTCGTTTGCAAAATCTTGAGCAATTCGAAAAGTGGTATGGCCTACAGCACGAATGTCCAGATGTTTTAAAATCATCGGTCTATGGTTTACCTGAATTAAACCGTGAAAAAGTTAAGACGGCGCAGGTGGTGGGTAATCCTGGATGTTATCCGACTACGGTACAGTTAGGTTTGGCGCCACTTTTACAAGCCGATGTAGCCCTGATTAAGCCATCAAGTATTATTGTGGATGCCAAATCGGGTGTTTCTGGAGCAGGGCGTAAAGCCAGCCTAGGCATGATTTACACTGAAAATGCAGATAACTTCAAAGCGTATGGAGTTGCAGGGCATCGTCATCATCCAGAAATTGTGGAAGCGCTTGAAAATATCTCAGGGCAAACTGGCGTATTCGATCAGCTTTTGTTTGTACCGCATTTGGTGCCAATGATCCGTGGCATGCTTAGCACCATTTACGTCGACCTGACCGATGAAGGTGCAAACAGTGATTTGCAATCTTTATACGAAGTGTATTATGCACACGAACGATTTGTCGATGTGATGCCAGCCAATAGCTCGCCAGAAACCCGAAGTGTTCGTGGTTCGAATGAGCTTAGAATTGCGCTGTACAAGCCTCAGCCAAATAAACTGATCATATTGTCGGTACAAGACAATTTAGTCAAAGGGGCTGCTGGCCAAGCAGTACAAAATATGAATTTAATGTTCAACTTCGATGAAGCAACCGGTCTGGACGGGATTGGTTTGCTGCCATAAAAACAGCTTAAGACTTCACACACATTTAAATTTCGATTTAAATGTGTGTCAGGCACTATCTTTAAATCGAGATTGCGATGCAAGACACCGAACACGTGGCGACTTTGTCTGATCAACGATCACCCAAAAAGCCATTTTTGAAAACAAACTTACCTCTGGCGATTGCGGCAGTTGTTTTGATTGCAGGAAGCTTTACCTTGGGGTATACAGTAGGTAACCGCCAGGGCTTGACTGTTGTTGGATACGACGCCGATGCAGCTCAACTGGTGGATGTGGTTCAAAAGCAAAAAACATCACTTGATTCAGTCAATAAGAGCCTGAATGCGGCGGTGCAAGAGCGCGATGTTGCAGTAGACAATGCCAATAACTTGTATCAAGCATTGACACAAGCGAAAAATGACAATGTACAAATGATGAATATGAGTGCATTTTATCGTGAAGTGTTGCGTTTGAGAGGTGGATTGCCTCTGACGATTCAAAATATTGCGGTGAAACCTTTGCCTGAAAATGCCTATGAATATCAGGTAGATTTGGTTCAGGTGAGTCCGGGTAAACAACGTGCGATCGGCAGTATCGAATTGCGCTTGATTCAAGGTACTGAAGTGTTGGTCGTTCCAATGAACGACAAAAACTTCAATTTTTATGATTATGAGCGTTTAACAGGGCGCTGGACAATGCCTAATGGATTTACACCGCAATTTATTGAGGTGCGAATTACAGATAATGGCGCGCCAGTAGTTAAACGGTTTAGCTGGCAGCGAGGGAAACCTGTCGAGTCATCTTCGGCCTTTGTGGGCGAGATCCCACAAGCTGAAGCAAATGCAAATTAATTGTGAATACAAGAGTCTATGCGAACATACAAGCGCCAAATTAGTTTAAATGAAGTCAAAGCCTCCTTTTATCAGACAGGATATGTTGACTGGCACATCAATCCACGCTTGGGTGATTCGCAAACCGATGCACCCGATGGTGATCTTGCTGTCAAGACTGCTCCCCCAGAATTAAAGCGTCCACCCCTTTATGCTGTCGTTTTAATGAACGATGACTACACCCCAATGGACTTTGTAATTGAAATTTTACAACAATACTTTGCATTGAATCTTGACCAAGCCACTCAAGTAATGCTAACAGTACATTATGAGGGAAAAGGTGTTGCTGGCGTATATCCAAGAGACATCGCGGAAACGAAAGCAAACCAAGTTAATAACTATGCTCGGTCTCAAGGTCATCCATTACTTTGTCAGATTGAGCCCAAAGATTAAGGGGGTCGTATGCTCAGTCGTCAATTAGAGGTGTCCTTACGTTTGGCTGTAAGCATGGCTCGTCAAAAAAGGCATGAGTTTCTCACTGTAGAACACTTATTGCTGGCTTTGCTCGATAATGATTCAGCAGTCAATGCACTTAAAGCATGTGGCGCAGACATCGTGTCATTACGTAAAGAACTAGAAGAATATGTGGAGCAACATACACCAAAACTTGGGGAAAATAGCGAGCAAGCACCGCACCCGACTGAAAGTTTTGATCGTATTTTGCAGCGCGCGATTTTCCATGTGCAATCAAGCGGTGGAGATCGTACAGTCGAAGGTGCCGACGTGCTGGTTGCGATGTATTCCGAGCGCGATTCCTTTGCGGTTTATTTGCTCAAACGTCATCAAATTAATCGTTTGACCCTGACTCAGTATTTATCTCACGGTACACGTAAAGATGAATCGCAGTCTGAAGAAGAAGTAGAAGACATCGAAGGTGAAAGTTCAGCTTCGTCTAATGCAGGCCCTCTAGAGCAATTTACGCTTAATCTGAACAATGAAGCGCTCAAAGGCAAAACCGATCCGCTGATTGGTCGCGAAAAAGAAATTGAACGCACGGCTCAAATCTTATGTCGTCGTCGCAAAAATAATCCACTTCTAGTGGGTGATCCGGGTGTGGGTAAAACCTCAATTGCAGAAGGATTGGCATGGCTAATTGTAAATGGTAAAGCACCTAAGCCACTAGCTAATGCTGAAGTGTACAGTCTTGATATCGGTGCGTTAGTCGCGGGTACTAAGTACCGTGGTGATTTTGAAAAACGCCTTAAACAGCTACTCAATGCACTCAAGAAAAATCCAAATGCAATTTTGTTTATCGATGAAATTCACATGATTATCGGGGCTGGCTCAAGCATGGGCAGCACCATGGATGCTTCGAATCTCATCAAACCAGCGTTAGCAAATGGAACTTTGCGTTGCATTGGTTCGACTACTTTCCAAGAATATCGTCAGGTATTTGAAAAAGATCATGCTTTATCGCGTCGTTTCCAAAAAATCGATGTAAACGAGCCAAGTATTCAAGAAACGATTGATATTTTACGTGGCCTAAAAACGAAGTTTGAAGACTTTCATCATGTGGAGTATGACGATAAGGCCTTGGTTGCTGCCGTAGAGCTTTCTTCGAAATTTATTAATGATCGTTTCTTGCCAGACAAAGCAATCGATGTGATTGATGAAGCAGGTGCGCAGCGCCGTCTGAAAGCAGAACTTGATGACAGCTTGATTACGGTCGAGAACATCGAAGATATTGTTTCTAAAATTGCGCGTATTCCGCCTAAAACGGTATCGAAAGATGACAAGGCAGTGCTTGAATATCTGGAGCGCGATTTAAAACGCGTGGTATTTGGTCAAGACGAAGCCATTACTGCACTTGCTTCTGCCATTAAACTGTCTCGTGCAGGTCTGAAAGCACCAGATAAGCCTGTCGGTAATTTTGTATTTGCTGGCCCAACTGGGGTGGGTAAAACCGAAGTCACCAAACAGCTTGCAAAACTTTTAGGTGTCGAACTGGTTCGCTTTGATATGTCGGAGTATATGGAGCGTCATGCGGTATCTCGTTTAATCGGTGCGCCTCCTGGATATGTCGGTTATGATCAAGGTGGTTTACTGACAGATGCAATTCATAAAAATCCGCACTGTGTATTGCTACTCGATGAAATTGAAAAAGCGCATCCGGATGTCTTTAATTTGTTGCTTCAAGTGATGGATCATGGTTCTTTAACCGACAACAACGGACGCAAATCTGATTTTAGAAACGTGATTATCGTGCTCACAACGAATATTGGTGCTGAAAGTATTTCACGCAACAGCATTGGTTTTACCGAGCAAGACAACAGCAACGATAACCAAGAGGCGATGAAGCGCGCATTCTCTCCAGAGTTCCGTAACCGTCTTGATGGTGTGATTCAGTTTAAAGCATTACCAACCACTGTGATTGAGTCAGTAGTTGATAAGTTTCTTACTGAGCTTCAAGCACAACTTGATGATAAGAGAGTGGTACTTGAGGTGGATCAGTCTGCACGTGACTGGCTCGCGGCCAACGGGTATGATCGCTTAATGGGTGCGCGTCCTATGCAGCGTTTAATCCAAGAGCATTTGAAAAAGCCACTGGCTGAAATGATTCTATTTGGTGAACTGGCCGATCATGGCGGTAACGTTGCGGTATCTGTTAAAAAAGAAGACGGTAAAGAGGTTGGATTACAGCTTTCCGTATTTGAGGACCAAACGGCAGAACCTGCATAAATGTTATTAGAAGACTTCTCTGCAACCCGAATACTCAGTGTATTCGGGTTGTTTTTTGTGACTGCGGTTGCAGAAATTCTTGGTTGTTATTTCCCTTATCTGATTTTAAAAGAGGACAAGTCGGCTTGGCTCTGGATTCCAACGGCCTTGAGTTTAGCTCTTTTCGTTTGGTTGCTGACATTACATCCCGCAGCGTCAGGGCGTATTTATGCGGCTTATGGTGGAATCTATATTTTCACTGCACTCATGTGGCTGAGGTTTGTAGATCAAGTTGCTCTAACGCGTTGGGATCTATTGGGTGGGGCAGTGGTTTTACTTGGTGCAAGCCTGATTATTTTGCAACCCAAATAGCGCTCAATTAAATTTTATGCAAAAAAAAGCCTGATATTGGAGATCAGGCTTTTTTAAAATTTATGCTTAAGATCGCTTTAAATTTTCATTCAATAAAAATTCCATCAATGCTTTTTGTGCATGCAATCGGTTTTCAGCTTCGTCCCATACCACAGAGCTTTTATGATCGAGCATGTGTTCAGAAATTTCTTCACCACGATGTGCCGGAAGGCAATGCATAAATAGACAATCTGGATGAGCAAGTTCCATCAGTTTTTCATTGACTTGAAATGCGGCAAAAGCTGCTTCACGTAACTTTTGTTCTTCTTCTTGTCCCATGCTGGCCCACACGTCGGTCACGATCAAATCTGCATTTACAGCCGCATCTTCAGCATTATTAAATACTTCAACACAGTGCGCAAATTCAGCCATAAATTCAGGTTTTGGTTCATAACCTTTAGGTGCACCAACTTTTAATTTAAAGCCCATCATGTGCGCAGCTTCAATATATGAATTACACATGTTATTGCCGTCGCCAATCCATGCAACGGTTTTGCCTTGAATACTTCCACGATGTTCTTGATAGGTTTGAAGATCTGCAAGTAACTGACATGGATGATGATCATCTGTCAGACCATTGATCACAGGGACAGAAGAGTAAGATGCAAAGCGCTGCACAACATCGTGACCAAAGGTGCGAATCATGACAATATCAAGCATGCTTGAAATAACGCGTGCAGAATCTTCGATCGGTTCACCACGGCCTAGTTGTGTATCACGTGGTGAAAGAAAAATTGCACTTCCACCAAATTGAGCTATTCCTGCTTCAAATGAAATTCGAGTTCGTGTGCTTGATTTCTCAAAAATCATTCCCAACACTTTACCTTTAAATGGCTGAAACAGTTCATTATTGTGTTGCTGGCGTTTTAGTTCGCTTGCTCGATCAAGGAGATTCTTTAATTCAGTAGAAGAAAGATCGCGTAAAGTAAGAAAGTGCCGTAGAGCCATGGTTACTCCACAATAATTGTTTTATAACAATTAGTTGCTGATTGGTGAACGAAAAAACAATCGATTAATATACTATATGATACAAAAAATGCAAAAAAATTAGTTTAATTTGTGCGCGTTTAAAAAAAGATCAACGCAATAATCGATGTGTTCGTGAATGTCCTCGCAATCGGTCGTTAAAGGAACCCCCATAATAATCTTCCATTCAATATTTCGAAGGATACCAAAGTACATCATGGCTGAGTTTAAGGGTTTTTTGCACTCAATTTGTCCTTTTTCTGCGGCATATTGAAGTGCATCAGCGATACATTTTTGAATATATTCTGGACCTTTTTGGTGCAAGTACAGGGCTAGATCTGGATTGCGCTGTGACTGCTCGATTAATAAACGCATAAAAGCAGAATTTTCTGTGCAGGTAATTTTGGCAAAGAAATTATATAAGGTGCTGGTTAAAAAGGAACGAAGATCATCCTGTTGAGCGTCGTAAGAGGCACAGATATTTTTGAAAAACAGTTCGCGACGATAATCACAAATCGCAGTAAACAAACCTTCTTTACTACCAAAGTATTTATAAATCGAGGCTTTCGATCCACCTGCATGATTTACGACATCATCTAAAGACACCGCATCATACCCTTTTTCAAGAAACAGTTCTGTTGCACTAAGTAATAAAGCCAGCCAGCGCTCATGCCCCCGACGTGTTAAGGGAAGATCGCACTTTGTCGGGCAGGTTTGTCGTGTCATCTGTTTAGACATAAAAAAGGAGGGTAATACTAATCGTGTATTTAAGTATAACAAATTGTTTGATGTTGTGCTTTTGGGGCTGGTGCAGGGGCTGAGAGGTTTTTAAAGTGAGAGCCCACATGTGACTCTCACTTTAAAGTACTTAGATTTCAGATTCTTCTTCTACTTCGTCTTCAGCCGCAATACCGAGCTCTTTGAGCTTTCGGGTAAGGGTGTTTCGACCCCAGCCAAGTAACTCAGCAGCATGGCGTTTTCGACCACGAGTTTGTTGTAATGCCGCGTTAATGAGTGTTCTTTCGAACATTGGCGTGGCAATATCCAAAATTTTCATCTCACCATTTTTGAGCTTTTGAATCGCCCATTGGCCTAGTAGCTCATCCCAGTGATGTAGAGAAATGCGATCAAAGTTTGGTGTCGCAATATTTGTATCTGCTGATTTCTGGATCGGGATTTGTTTGAGTTCAGAAGGTAAATCTTCCGGATAAACTTCTCGACCAGTAATCATGACCGTCAACCAGCGGCACGTGTTTTCGAGCTGACGCACATTACCTGGCCATGGCAGTTGCTGCATATAGTCAGTTGTTTCGGTACGCAAAATCTTTGGACTCACCCCAAGCTCTTTTCCAGCTCGGGCAAGAAAGTGCTGCGCCAGCATTGGAATGTCTTCGCTACGATGGGCCAGCTTAGGAATATGAATACGAATCACGTTTAAACGATGATACAAGTCTTCACGGAAGCGTCCTTCATTCACCAGTTTTTCCAGATCTTGATGCGTTGCTGCAACAATACGTACATCGACCTTAACTGGAATATGGCCACCTACACGATAAAACTCGCCATCTGCAAGTACGCGAAGTAGCCGTGTTTGCGTTTCAAATGGCATATCGCCAATTTCATCTAAAAATAACGTACCACCATTGGCCTGTTCAAAGCGGCCTTGACGCTGTGTATTGGCACCAGTGAAAGCACCTTTTTCATGACCGAACAACTCGGTTTCAATTAAGTCCTTTGGAATGGCGGCCATGTTGAGCGCAATAAATGGTTTGCTACTACGTGGCGAATGCTTATGCAGTGCATGTGCAACCAGTTCTTTTCCGGTTCCCGATTCGCCATTGATCAACACAGTGATATGCGACTGAGAAAGGCGCCCAATGGCTCTGAATACTTCCTGCATGGCAGGCGATTCGCCAATGATTTCAGTTGATTGAGCAACCGATGCTGACTTACTGGCTTCTTGTTGCTGTAATTTATTGATATGCAAGATGGCACGATTGACCAGTGCAAGAGCTTCATCGATATCAAATGGCTTAGGTAAGTATTCAAAAGCACCCGTTTGATAACTAGACACAGCCGATTCAAGATCTGAATGCGCTGTCATAATAATCACAGGTAAATCTGGATTGCTGTTTTTGACTTTACCTAGAAAAGTAAGGCCATCGATACCTGGCATACGGATATCGGTTAAGATCACATCCGGTGCATCGTCGAGTAATTGGTCAAGCGCAGTTTGAGCTTCTTCAAAACTGGTGACATCAAAACCTTCTTCTTTAAAGGTTTTTTCTAAGACCCAGCGCATGGCGCGATCGTCGTCAATTACCCATATTTTATTTCGCGACATGGTCTGTCTCCCAAGGTAGATATAAGCTAAATACAGTTTTTCCGGGTACAGATTGGCATTCAATCATCCCGTTGTGTTGATGCATAATATTTTGAGCAATACTCAAGCCCAGTCCTGTGCCTTTGGCGCGCCCAGTAACCAGTGGGTAAAATACAGATTCAATAATATCTTGCGGAATACCTGGGCCATTGTCTTCTATATCAATTCGAATGGCTGAGCGATTTAATACCCCATTAATGGTCACAAGTCGTTGAATACGCGTACGTAAAGATAAATGTGGCGCTTCTTCAACGAAAAATTCTTTATTTTCTGTCATGGCTTGAATGGCATTTACACTAATATTCAGCATGACTTGAATGAGTTGATCGCGATCTGCTTTGACATCTGGCAGTGAAAGATCGTAGTCTCGCGTAATCTTAATTTTCTTTTTGGTTTGATTGACTATCAGTGAGCGCACACGCTCTAAAGGCTCGTGTACATTGACATCTTCATAACTTGGTAGCTGTCTCGAACCCAGCATGGTATCGGCCAGATTTCGAAGACGATCCACTTCGCTGATAATAATATCAGTAAATTCTTCGTATTTCGGATCGTTAAGACTACGTGCCAGAAGTTGAGTTGCGCCGCGAATACCACCAAGCGGATTTTTGATTTCGTGAGCAACGCCACGAATCAGTTGCCGTGCAACTTGATGTTGCTGAATAAAGTTTTCTTCTTTAGAAATTTTCAGCATTCGATCAATCGGATTTAACTCGATCAATAGCAATGGATGATACGGTTTGCCGGTATTAAGCTGTGAAACGGTATAGTCGACATGAATGTCTTTGAAATTGACATTAATTACCGCTTCACGCCGCGTATAATGCTGCCCAGAATTCAGGGTGTTTAAAAGCGCCTCATAGGTATTAAAGGTATCATCAGGTGCATGCATTAAGTTGATGGCAGGTTGACCGGCAGCTCTTAATAGGCTGATGTCGAATAGTGCTTCACAGGATGAGTTCAAATAAAACACATTCAGATTGCTATCGACCAATAAAATAGCAGTGGTCATATTGTCCACTAAAAGTCGGTAGTCGATAGTCGGTTGGTGATCCATTAGCGGAAGTATCCTGTTTTAAAATGGCGCAATGGCATCTTGTTAAAAATATCTGTCCTTGTTATGAGATATATCCGAAGCAAAATGCACGCCAACTTTGCCAATTAAAGTGCAATAGCAATATTTTTGAGTTAAAAATGTGCTATGTGGTCTATGAGTGAATTTTTTTAACACATTCTTTGCGTCATGATCTGTAATTATGCATTCAATTGGTGCATTTTGATGAAAATATAAATTTTTATGAATTATTTTGGTGCGCTAATGAATCGTTAATGAATCGACCTGTTTTTCTTTTCAGAAACATCATACAATACGCGGATTCTAGTGGAGTGCAGATTCATGAAATCCCCCAAAGTCGGTTTTGTATCTTTAGGTTGTCCTAAGGCATTGGTAGATTCTGAACGAATTTTAACTCAGTTGCGTACTGAAGGTTATGAAGTAGCATCAAATTACGATGGTGCAGATTTAGTTGTTGTGAATACCTGTGGTTTCATTGAATCTGCAGTACAAGAGTCATTAGATGCGATTGGCGAAGCCATGAATGAAAATGGCCGTGTAATTGTGACAGGATGCTTGGGTAAAGACGAAGACAAAATCCGTCAAATGCACCCAAATGTGCTTAAAGTCACTGGTGCAGCAGCCTATCAAGATGTGATGGAAGCGGTACACGAGTATGTGCCTGCGCCGCCTAAACATAACCCGTTTATCGATTTAGTTCCAGAGCAAGGTATTCGTCTTACACCAAAGCATTATGCTTACCTGAAGATTTCAGAAGGCTGTAATCATCGTTGTACCTTTTGTATCATTCCAAGTATGCGTGGTGATCTAGTATCGCGTCCAGTTGGATCGGTGCTTGAAGAGGCCGCAGCGCTTAAGCGTTCTGGCGTTAAAGAAGTTTTGGTGATCTCACAAGATACGTCTGCTTATGGTGTCGATACCAAATACAAGCTCGACTTCTGGAACGGTCAACCTGTAAAAACCAAATTTTACGACATGTGTGAAGCCTTGGGTCAGATGGGTATCTGGGTACGCTTACATTATGTTTATCCATATCCGCATGTCGATGCCGTAATTGATTTGATGGCTCAAGGCAAAATTTTGCCATATTTAGATATTCCTTTTCAGCACGCCAGTCCGCGCATCTTAAAATTGATGAAGCGACCAGCCCATAGTGAAAATACTTTAGAGCGTTTAAAAGTATGGCGTGAAAAATGTCCGGATCTCGTCATTCGATCAACCTTTGTGGTCGGTTTCCCGGGTGAAACTGAAGAGGATTTCCAAATTTTATTGGAATGGCTTAAAGAGGCTCAGCTCGATCGCGTAGGTTGCTTTACCTATTCACCTGTTGAAGGTGCGACAGCAAACGATTTGCCAGATCATGTTCCAGAAGAGATTAAACAAGATCGTTACGAGCGTTTTATGCAAGTTCAGCAAGAAATTTCGGCTGCCAAATTGCAAAAGCGTATCGGTCAAACCATGACTGTTTTGGTGGATGATCTTGAAGATGAATTTCCAGTAGCAGTGGCTCGCTCTTATGCTGATGCACCTGAAATCGATGGGAACGTATTTGTCGAAGATATTGATAAGTCCATGATTCAGCCTGGCCAGTTGCTGGAAGTTGAAATTACCGACGCTGACGAATATGACTTATATGCCAAGCTGATCAAGATCAAAGCAGCTTAGTTGCGCGTTAACAAACAGAATTCAATTTAAACATCGCATTTTGGAGCATAATTATGGCTGATACGAACAGTCCTCGTTATTCACGAATTTTGTTAAAGCTGTCGGGCGAAGCATTGTCAGGCAATAAAGATATGGGAATCGATGCTCAAGTGCTCGACCAAATGTCTTTATCGATTGCACACTTGGTCGGCTTGGGTGTGCAGGTTGGTATCGTAGTTGGTGGTGGTAACCTATACCGTGGCAGTCAATTGCAAAAAGATGGTTTGGTAGGCCGTGTAACTGGCGATCAAATGGGCATGCTGGCGACGGTCATGAATGGTCTAGCGATGCGCGATGCACTAGTACGCCGTAACATTAAAACTCGTTTGATGTCTGCTTTGTCGATTGGTACTGTGGTAGAACCATACTCAAGTCGTGATGCAATTCGTTATTTGGGTCAGGGTGAAGTCTGTGTATTTGTAGCAGGTACCGGAAATCCATTTTTTACAACGGATACAGCTGCATGTTTGCGCGGTATTGAGATTGAAGCTAATCTTATTTTAAAAGCCACAAAAGTTGATGGTGTTTATAATAAAGATCCAAGTAAATACGATGATGCTGTTAAGTACGATCAATTGAGCTTTGATCAAGTGCTTGACGAAAAACTCGGTGTAATGGATTTGACTGCGATTTGCTTATGCCGTGATCATAATGTGCCGTTACAAGTATTCGATATGAATAAGCCAGGTGCACTATTGTCGGTTATCATGGGTGAAAAAGAAGGAACCCACGTCACCAACAGATGACGGCGCCTTTAAAGCTCTTTATACTAGCCCACTAATTTAGTTTTACACTTTTTGAATGAATAAGTAAGGAAGATCATATGATTAACGATCTCAAACAAGACAGCGAACAGCGTATGCAAAAAACTCTAGAATCGCTAGAGCAAGGTTTTGCAAAAGTTCGTACAGGTCGTGCACATCCATCAATTTTAAATGGTGTCATGGTTCCTTACTATGGTTCAGATGTGCCGCTTAATCAGGTTGCAAACGTGGGTGTTGAAGATTCACGTACGCTTATTGTTCAGCCATTTGAACGTACGATGGTATCTGCAATTGACAAAGCGATTCGTGAAAGCGACTTGGGTTTAAACCCAATCACTGCAGACGCGATTCGTGTGCCGTTACCCGCTTTGACTGAAGAAACACGTCGTGACATGCAAAAAGTTGCACGTACAGAAGCTGAAAATGCCAAAGTCGCGATCCGTAATATTCGTCGTGATGTACTTGGTGATATCAAAGCATTGTTGAAAGAAAAAGAAATTTCTGAAGATGATGAGCGCCGTGCAGGTGATGATATTCAAAAAATTACCGATAAATATGTTGCTGAAGTTGATAAGCGTTTGGCAGCAAAAGAAGCAGAATTGATGAAGGTCTAAGTTTTTATGACCTTATTAGAAGAGCACCATCTTCCAAAACATGTTGCCATCATTATGGATGGCAACAACCGTTTTGCCAAAAAAAATCAAATGCAAAAAGGAGATGGTCATCGAGAGGGTAAAAATAGTTTAGACCCGATTGTTGAACATTGCCGTTCAAGAGGAATTCAGGCCTTAACGGTCTTTGCTTTTTCAAGTGAAAATTGGAATCGCCCGCAAATTGAAGTCGATTTGCTGATGAAGCTTCTCGAAGAAGCAATTCATGAGCAATTACCTCGTATGCGTAAATTCAACATGCAGTTGCAATTTATTGGTGATCGTTCACGATTATCTCCTCATTTGCGTGACCTTATGCGAAGTGCAGAGCAAGAAACAGCAAGTTTTAGCTCCATGACGCTGACCATTGCTGTGAGCTATGGTGGGATGTGGGATATTGCAGAGGCGGCAAAACAAATTGCCAATGATGTACACACGGGTCATCTAGATGTTGGACAAATCGATGCTTCCTTATTTGGTCAGTATGTTAGTCTGAACGAACTTCCACCAGTCGATTTGTTGATTCGAACTGGGGGAGATTATCGTTTGTCTAACTTTTTGCTTTGGCAGGCTGCCTATGCAGAGCTTTACTTTACGGAAACCTTGTGGCCAGAGTTTTCAACTCAAGAGTTTGACCACGCCTTAGATGTTTTTGCTGGCCGTGAACGCCGTTTTGGCAAAACATCAGAGCAAATCCAACAAGATAAAATTGAGAATTAATAATGTTAGAGCGGATACTAACCGCGTTGGTGTTAGTTGCAGTGGTGTTGATCTGCATGTTTGCTACCCAATCGCATTATCCTATGTTTGGATTAATGATCTTAGCGGCAGGCGTTGCAGGCTATGAGTGGTTCAAGCTTATGCCAAGAGCTACACTGCATGTGGTGAAGCCTAAAGCATGGTGCTACGGTGCCGTAGTTGCACTGATTGCAGGACTGGCTTTATTTTATAATGATGTGGCACTGCTACTATGGTCGGCATCCATTTTGACATGGTTGGTGAGCAGTTTCTGGGTGAAATCTTATCCAGAGTACGATGGCTGGTACAATGCGACACTGTATATACTGGGTCTAATTCTGGTCAGTGCTGCTGTTACTGCGATCTTTGAGGTGTGGAAAGCATCTCCGTGGTGGCTGATGTACCTATTTCTTTTGGTTTGGGGTGCAGATACGGGTGCTTATTTTGTTGGGCGTAAATTTGGTAAACGAAAACTTGCACCAACGGTCAGTCCGAATAAATCTATTGAGGGATTGATTGGTGGTGTTGTGATCACGATTGTCGTGATTATCGTGGTTGAGTTCTTTTATCTTGATTTATCGCTTGCTCAGCATATCCTTTTCTTGATTTTATCTTTAGTGACTGTATTTGCCTCTGTTTTAGGTGATTTGTTTGAATCCATGATTAAGCGTCGAGCGGGAATCAAGGATTCAGGACGTATTTTGCCAGGTCATGGTGGTGTACTCGACCGAATTGATTCATTGTTGGCTGCTGCTCCTGTTTTTGCTGCAGGAATTTATCTATTGAAGCTCATTGGTGTAGATTTATAAATGACACAATCTGTTTGTATATTGGGTGTGACCGGTTCGATTGGACAAAGCACTTTAAGAGTTTTAGAGCAGCATCCAGATCAATATTCAGTATATGCCGTTACCGCATATAGTCGAATTGATGAACTACTGGCGATATGCAAACGGGTAAATCCTCAAGTTGTGGTGATTCCTGCTGAAAAAATTGTTCAGCTTAAACAGCTTTTTATCGATGCTCAACTTGAACACATTGAGATTCGGGTCGGATCTGAAGGTTTGATCAGTGTGGCTTCTGCTCCGGAAGTAGACATTGTGATGGCGGCGATTGTAGGTGCGGCGGGTTTGCTGCCAACACTCGCAGCAGTTAAGGCAGGTAAGCGTGTATTGCTTGCAAACAAAGAATCGCTGGTGATGTCTGGTGATATCATGATGCAGGCTGCTCGCGAACATCGTGCCTTATTGTTGCCTGTCGATTCAGAACACAATGCGATTTTTCAGTCTTTACCACATAATTACTTGAGTCTGTCCCCAACAGGATCTCCTCAGCTTGGTGTATCTCAAATTTTATTGACTGCATCGGGTGGGCCATTTCTGGATTATCCAGATGATTTTTTGTCACAAGTAACTCCGCAACAAGCATGTAAACATCCAAACTGGTCAATGGGACAAAAAATTTCTGTTGATTCCGCTACACTCATGAATAAAGGTTTAGAGTTAATCGAAGCCTGTCATTTGTTTTCAATTTCTGAACATTTTGTTACAGTTGTCGTTCATCCACAAAGTATTATTCACTCCATGGTTCAATATGTAGATGGTTCTACGTTAGCGCAAATGGGGAATCCGGATATGTGTACACCAATTGCGCATGCACTGGCGTGGCCTGAGCGTATAGCAACAGATGTCCCAGCTTTGGATGTTTTTGCTCATGCGCAGTTGAATTTTAGACAACCTGATACACAAAAGTTTCCTTCTTTAACGCTTGCCAGAGAAGCAATGCGATCGGGTGGTTTGGCGCCATGTATACTCAACGCAGCCAATGAAATTGCGGTAGAGGCATTTTTAAATCATAAAATAAAATTCACTTCGATACCGGAAGTGGTTGAGCATGTGCTGAATCACGTGCAAAATGATAAGGCAACCAGTATTGAGCATGTTTTAGAAATTGATACTGCCGCACGACAGGTTGCAGGTCGTTATATCCAACAGATTAGAGGCTAGAAAGATGAGTGTATTGTATATTGTCATCGCTGCAATATTGCTGCTAGGTCCTCTTATTGCGATACATGAGTTTGGTCATTACTGGGTAGCTCGAAAACTGGGTGTGAAAGTTTTGGTCTATTCAATTGGTTTTGGGCCAACACTCCTTAAATGGACCTCTAAAAAATCGGGTATACAGTATCAGCTTTCGGCGTTGCCGCTCGGTGGATATGTCAAGATGCTTGATGAGCGTGAAGGTAATGTGGCCGAGGCTGACTTGCCGTATGCGTTTAATCGTCAATCGCCATGGAAACGGATTGCAATTGTCGCTGCGGGTCCTTTGATTAATTTACTGTTCGCTGTGGTTTTGTTTTGGATTCTGTTTTTACCTTCACAAGAACAGCTCAATACGCGAATTGGGAAAGTTATTCCCAATACACCTGCAGCCGAAATGGGATTAAAAGCAGGTGATCAAGTTGTATCTGTCGATGGTAAAGAAACACCCACTTGGGAGCGTCTGAATTTTGCTCTGGTTGATCGTGCAGGTGAGACGGGTCAAATCCGTGTGCTGGTCAATGATCAGGGTACAGATAAGACGGTAAATTTGCCCATACAAGATTTTTTGAAAAATCAGAGCCAATCAGCACTTGATGTACTTGGTTTTCTGCCGTATCGTCCTGCCATGCCAGCAGTCATTCATCAGCTCAGTGAGGATGGTGCTGCAATACGTCAGGGGATGAAGGTTGGAGATCGTATTTTAAGTATAAACGGCTTAAAGATGAACGATTGGTTCGATGTGGTCGATATTGTTCAAAAATCACCTGAGAAATTGCTTAATATAGATGTCTTACGCGATGGGCAGCTTGTTCATTTACAAGTGATGCCACAAGGTAAACGTGACAGTATGGGTAATGTTACAGGAATGCTGGGTGTTCAGAGTAATCCTGGTAAGGTAACGATTCCTGCTGAATATAAGCAGTTAATTCAATATACTCCTATCCAGGCAATGGGTATGGCTGTTGATAAGACCGTGCAAATCTCTGGCATGATATTGAATTCCATTGTGAAAATGGTTCGTGGTTTGATTGGTCTTGAGAATTTATCAGGTCCGATTACAATTGCTAAAGTTGCAGGTCAAAGCGCAGAAATGGGCTGGCAAACATTTATCTCTTTCATGGCACTCATGAGTGTGAGTTTGGGAATTTTAAACTTGCTGCCGATTCCTATGCTGGATGGAGGACATTTGGTTTATTACTTTATTGAAGCCATACGCGGTAAACCTGTTTCCGAACAAATACAGATGTTCGGTCTAAAAATTGGTATGGTACTGCTCGGTAGCATGATGCTTTTAGCGCTTTTTAATGATTTTATGCGTCTATAAACGCTGATATGGAAAAATTAACTTACTGGAAAAAACTGGCATGCGGCACACACATTTATTAATGCCTTTGGCACTTGTTAGTGCTATGGCAGCGGTACAACAAGCATATGCAGCAAATGGTTTCATTGCACGCGAAGTAAAAATAGAAGGCTTAGTCCGTCTTACACCTTCAAATGTTTACAATATGTTACCGATTAACAGTGGGGATCGTGTGGATGATCCTACGATTGCCGATGCCATTCGTACATTGTATGCGACGGGTCTTTTCGATGACATCAAAACCTATAAGCAAAACGATGTCCTCACCTTTAGAGTGGTTGAACGGCCAGTCATCTCTAAAATTGAATTTAAAGGCAATAAGCTTATTCCTAAAGAGGCCTTGACTGAAGGTCTGAAAAAAATGGGTGTGGTTGAGGGTGATGTGCTTAAAAGCTCAGCACTGCAGACCATTGAAACGGAACTTGAGCAGCAATATGCGCAGCAAGGTCGCTATGATGCAGACATCAAAGTTGAGACCATCGCGCAGCCAAATAACCGTGTTGCTTTAAAGCTGGATTTCTATGAAGGAAAGCCTGCTAAAGTTGTCGAAATCAATCTGATTGGTAATACTGTATTTAGTGACAGTGATATCAAGCAAGCCTTTGCTATTAAAGAGAGCGGCTGGTCTTCAATTGTTACGCGCAATGATCGTTATGCACGTGAGAAAATGGCGGCAAGTCTTGAATCACTGCGAGCGCTTTATTTAAACAAAGGGTATATTAATTTCAATATTAATAACTCTCAGTTAAATATCAGCGAAGACAAGAAAAAAATCTTTGTTGAAGTATCTGTTACCGAAGGCAGTCAGTTTAAATTTGGTCAAACCAAGTTTCTTGGCGATGCGCTTTATCAGCCACAAGAGTTAGAAGCTCTCAAAATCTATAAAGATGGTGATACTTACTCGCAAGAGAAAGTAAATGCTGTTAAACAATTGCTTTTGCGTAAATACGGTAATGCTGGTTATTACTTTGCAGAAGTGAATGTTGTTCCGCAAATCAATAATGAAACCGGTGTGGTTGATCTCAATTACTACATCAACCCGGGTCAGCAGGTTAAAGTTCGTCGTATCAATATCACGGGGAATACCAAAACCGCTGATGATGTATTGCGCCGCGAAATGCGTCAGATGGAAGGCGCACTTGCAAGTAACGAAAAAATTGACCTTTCAAAAGTGCGTCTGGAGCGTACAGGCTTCTTCAAAACAGTTGATATCAAGCCAGTTCGTGTACCAAATTCACCAGATGAAGTTGATCTTAACGTCAATGTAGAAGAGCAGCATTCAGGTTCTACAACCTTAGCTGTAGGTTATTCTCAAAGTGCAGGTATTACCTTCCAAGCAGGTTTAAGTCAAACCAACTTGCTCGGTACGGGGAATCGTTTTGCACTTGACTTGACGCGTTCGCAAACACAAGACTATTACAACTTAAGTGTTACAGACCCTTACTTTACCATTGATGGTGTAAGTCGTGGTTACAACCTTTACTACCGTAAAACCAAGCTGAATAATGACTATACGGTCAACAACTACGTGACAGATAGTTTTGGTGGTAGTTTGTCCTTTGGTTACCCAATTGATGAAAATCAAAGCTTAAGCGCATCGCTAGGTATTGATCAAACTAAAGTTAAAACAGGTCCTTTTGTTTCTACTTATGTGCGTGATTATCTATTGGCCAATGGTGGCAAAGCGACGGGTACATCAACCTACTGTAGTACAAATACTTTAGATAAAGATGGGAACTGTACGGGTACTCTGATACCGTATAATTCACAATTTGAAGGTGACTACTTAACGTATATTCTGAATTTAGGATGGTCTTATAACACGCTTAACAGACCGTTACTTCCGACGTCGGGTACTTCACATCGTGTCAATCTTGAAATTGGTTTGCCAGGCAGTGATGTTGACTATCAAAAGCTCTCATACGATGCACAAGCTTATTTCCCATTAGGTAAAGACTTTGTATTAAGAGGCTATGGTAAACTCGGTTATGGCAATGATTTACCTTTCTATAAAAACTTCTTCGCTGGTGGTTATGGTTCGGTTCGTGGTTACGAAAGTAGTACACTGGGATCACGTTACCCAGGCGTAACCTACCAAGAGTCTGGCACGACAGATTATTCATGGGAATCTGTTGGTGGTAATGCTTTAGTACAATTTGGTACAGAGTTAGCATTACCAGTGCCATTTAAAGGTGACTGGGCGCGTCAGTTTAGACCAGTCATATTTGCTGAAGGTGGTCAAGTTTTTGACACCCAATGTAACCTGCCTTCTAACTACAAGATTAATGGTGTAGAGGCTAAGAAGTATTGTGAAGACAACTATGGCTTCGATCTGGGTAACCTCAGATACAGCGTGGGTGTAGGCTTTACGTGGATTACGATGATTGGTCCTCTTTCTTTGAGTTATGCATATCCGCTGAATAAGAAAGATGGTGATGAAACTCAATCTATTCAATTTGAAATTGGCCGTACTTTCTAAGTACGGTTCACTTTTGATCTGTATGTTTTCCTGATTAAGGAACAGTTATGAATAAAATGAACAAAATTTTACTGGTTCTCGGTATTGCATCATCGGGTCTTACACATGCTGCTGGTATTGGAGTGGTTGATCTGGCTCGCGTAGTCGATAACAGCACCTATTTAAAACAGCAAAATGCAAATTTGAACCAGTCGGTAAAGCCAAGTACAACGCGTTTAGAACAGTTGGGTAAAGAGCTTGATACATTGCGCAAAAAAGCTGAAACTGAAGGGCGCAGTATGAAAGAAGCTGATATTCAAAAGCTGAATCAACAATATCAAGCCAAGTTGAGCGAGTTTAATTCAACTCAGCAAAGTTTGCAGACGAAAGTTCAGGGTGGGTTGCAGAATATGAACAATACCTTTGAAGCACGTGTCAAACAAGCGGCTGAACAACTCAGAAAAGAGAATAATCTGGATTATGTATTAAATAAAAATGCAGTGATCGCATCGGATACGAAAGATGATTTAACTGATAAAATGATTCAAAAAGTGAATGCAATTAAATAATCCATGAAAGCTGATCAATACTCTTTAGAAACATTGGCTCATCTTGTACAAGGTGAGCTTTTTGGTGATGCAGCGCTGAAATTATCGGGTTTGGCTAGTCTTGAGCACGCAGATAACCAACACATTGCCTTTGTGAATGGGGAAAAGTATCTAGATGCTGCAATCTCCACAAATGCAGGTGCACTCATTGTTCGGCAAGAGTTAAAAGAAAAACTGACACAACATCAGAATTTTATTGTTGTCGATAATCCTTATCTGGCATTTGCTAAATTGACGCATGTTTTTGAAAAAAAACATGCTCAAACTGGAATTGAAGCGACGGCTCAAATACATCCATCAGTTATTCTTCCTGAAAATGTTTACATTGGTCACTATGTGGTCATTGGTGAAGACTGCAAGATTGGTGAAAATACCGTTATTCTTTCTCATGCAGTATTGGCCGATAATGTGTCTGTTGGTCACAGTTGTATGATCGATTCACATGTTGCTTTGCTCGAAGGCACCACCATTTTAGATCGTGTACGTATCCATGCCAATACCGTGATTGGTGGGGAAGGGTTTGGTTTTGCACCCTATCAAGGGCGTTGGCATCGTATTGTGCAACTGGGCAGAGTGCAGATCGGCAATGACGTGCGCATTGGTTCAAATTGCTGTATCGATCGTGGGGCACTCGATGACACCATTATTGAAGATGGCGTGATTATTGATAATCTTGTGCAAATCGCCCATAACGTCCATATCGGTGCGAATACTGCAATTGCAGCCAATTGCGGGATTGCAGGCAGTACCACAATTGGCAAAAACTGTATCCTTGCGGGTGCCTGTGGGGTGGTGGGTCACATTAACATTGCAGATAATGTGACGTTAACAGGAATGTCAATGGTCACAAAAAGTATTTCTGAAGCTGGCACATACTCTTCAGGCACAGCACTTTTAGAGAATAATCATTGGAAACGAACCATTGTTCGCTTTAGACAATTAGCAGATGTGCCATTGACCCAAGTCATGAAACGACTCGATCATATACAAGCTCAAATTGAGTCTCTTGAATCAACTTTTAAATTGCGTAAATAGAATATGATGACTGAGTCAAACACTCCTGCGTTTACGATCCCTGAATTGCCAATGGACATTCAAAAAATTCGTGAATACTTACCGCACCGCTATCCATTTCTTTTGGTCGACCGTGTAACTGAAGTCGGTGAAAATAATATTGTAGGCTACAAAAACGTTTCGATTAACGAAGAGTTTTTTCAAGGCCATTTTCCAAACTATCCAATTATGCCAGGTGTTTTGATTGTTGAAGCATTGGCACAGGTGGCGGGTATCTTGGGTTTCATTATGAATAATGAAACACCAAAGCCAGGTTCTTTGTTTCTGTTTGCAGGGGCAGAGAAGGTCCGTTTTAAAAAGCAAGTGGTTGCAGGTGACCAGCTGGTGTTAAAAGCTGAGCTTGTGATGCAAAAGCGTGGTATTTACAAGTACAATTGTATTGCGACAGTTGATGGTAAAGTCGCGACAACCGCTGAAATTATAGTTTCACATTTAAGAACAGAGCAGGCATGAGCAATAACGACCTAATTCATTCTACCGCTATTATTGATCCATCTGCTGTGATTGCAGCAGATGCTCAAATTGGGCCGTATTGTGTAATTGGTCCCAACGTCACGATTGGGGCTGGAACAAAACTTCATTCGCATGTCGTTGTTGGTGGTTTCACCCGAATTGGTGAGCATAATGAAATTTTTCAGTTTGCAAGCGTCGGTGAGGTGTGTCAAGACCTTAAATATCAAGGTGAAGAGACCTGGTTAGAAATCGGCGATCATAACCTGATTCGTGAGCATTCTAGTCTGCATCGCGGTACAGTACAGGACAATAGCTTAACCAAAATTGGTAGCCATAACCTGTTGATGGTGAATACTCATATTGCCCATGATTGTCAAATTGGTGATCATAATATCTTCGCAAACAACGTGGGTGTTGCAGGTCATGTGCAAATTGGCAGCCATGTGGTTGTGGGTGGAAACTCAGGTATTCATCAGTTCTGTAAGATTGACTCGTATAGCATGGTAGGTGGTGCATCTTTAATTTTAAAGGATGTTCCAGCTTATGTTATGGTCTCTGGAAATCCAGCACATGCATTTGGTATGAATGTTGAAGGTATGCGTCGTAAGGGCTGGTCAAAACATGTGATTCAGTCTTTACGTGAAGCTTATAAGCTGATCTATAAGTCAGGATTGACCACTGAGCAAGCCATTGAAAAAATTCGTACCGATATTTTACCCGAAACACCTGAAGTTGAACTTTTAATCGACTCAGTAACTTCTTCAAAGCGTGGTATTGTGCGTTAAGTCGTTAATAAAAAAAGACACTATAAAGTGTCTTTTTTTTGGCCTATTTGAAGTATTTTACTTCTTCGGCTTGAGGATAGGTTTTTAATAGCTTGGCTTTGAGTTGGTTGGCTGCTGTCGTGTTGTGTTCAACATCTTTGGCGATACTATACAGCTGATAAAGTGAACGTGGTGCCTTACTTGAGGTTGGATAGCGTTTTACGACAATATCATAATTCTTTTTAGCTTCTGAATAGTTCACCGGATCTGTAGCCAAGTTAAATTCTGCTAACCAGAAGTAAGCGTTCCCTGTATAGATGCTATTGGGGTGATTCTTGATAAAATTTTGCATGGGAGCAATCGCTTTTTTTGCACCGCCTTGTTTATAGGCATCTAAAGCAACTGTGTAAGCGGCCTTTTCAAGTTCTACTGGATCTTGTTGATTACTCGTAGGGGTAGCGTTGTTGCCAGCTGGAGCTGAATTTGAGGCAGCTGAAGGCGTAATGGTGGTATTTGTAGGGGATGCTGTATTTGTTGGAGAATTGGCAGGAGGTACTGTATTCGACTGCGCATCAGGATCAGCAGAACTACTATCAGGATCAAGTTTCTGATTCAATAACTCCAGTCGTTGATCAAGATCGGTATAGCGATTTTGTAAGTCATTCTTCAGTTTTTCAATTTCGTTGTCTTGTTCTTCTAATTTACCGCGTAAGCTACGAATCTCGTTTTCAAGCTGCTGGTTTTTTTGCATGAGTTCCCAGTTAATATTGATGGGTGCAGCAGGAGATGTACCAGATAAAGAACTACCGGTGTTTTGACTCAGACCACGCGATTCAATGGGAATATTTGCATATGTTTGTGCGCCAATAGAAAGAAGAACGGCTGTAAAAAGCAAATGCTTGTTGAGCATAAGAGAATTCCATTTAAAAACTTAGAAAAATGCGCTATGCATAAGACGAGCAGAGTCATCTTAAATACTGTTGTCATTTCATGTAGTCATTAAAGCATTGGTATATAGAAATGCAAGATGTACTTACAAACTTGTAGCATTTTAATAAGTGAAAGCATGAAACGATTCAATTGGTTTAAATTTTGCCTTTAAAATGAATGGGCTGATGATGAATTCACCACTTGAAACTGATTTTGACTTAAAACCTTAATTAGTACTTGCAAGGCTTATAAAAATCTCTATACTCTGTTCTTGCAATGGTAGCCCTGCTGGTGGCTTCGCAATTGTACTCTGTGAACCCCGCCAGGACCGGAAGGTAGCAACGGTAGCAGATCTATAATGTGCCGAGGTTTTGCTAGTGGGGCTGCCACCATTCTAATTCCCTTCTTTGTAATTTACTGCTTTCAAAATAATATCCATATCAAAACCCCTATATTGCAAAAATCGAATTTGCTTTGCTTTTTGTTTAGGATCTTTCTCCACAGTATCACCAAATTTCTTTCTTTTTAATTGATATGCCTGTTCAAACCAGTCGATATCATTGAATTCGTCATCAATTAATTCACGATCAAGCGCTTTCTTCTTTAAAGCGTGTTTAATTTGATTAGGACCTTTACCTTTACGCATTTGACTGGCCAGAACCATTTCTGCAACACGCTGATCACTTTGATAGTTCTGATCTGATAACTCCTCCACCAATTGTATGACTTCGGCTTGATCAAGTGCATAGAGATTTAGTTTCTCAATTAATTCAGCTTTGCTGTATTCTTTTCGCGTTAGAAGTGCAAATGCTAAAGAGCGAAGGCGAGTGCCTGTTAGGGTGGGATTATCGGGTTTCTTTTTTTGGAAAAACATATTCAAACTCATGAAAAAACGCCCCAGAGGGCGTTTGATAGTGTGGTGGTTTAGCTTTCAATAAAGTCGGGCTGTTCTTCTGGCTCATCATCATGCGCAGCGGCTGGATCTGTATTTTTGGTCAGCAATTGTTCGCGAATAGCGCGTTCAATTTCTGCCGAAATACTTGGATTTTCCTCAAAATAACGAATCACGTTATTTTTACCTTGTCCAATTTTGTTTCCTTGATATGAATACCAAGCACCTGCTTTTTGAACAATATTTTGTTGAACTGCGAGATCGACAAGTTCACCTAACTGGTTAACACCTTTGCCGTACAGGATTTGGAAAATAGCTTCGCGAAAAGGAGGTGCCATCTTGTTCTTAACCACTTTTACTTTGGTTTCAGAGCCGACGATTTCGTCGCCTTCTTTCACTTGACCAATACGACGGATATCCAATCGAACAGATGCATAGAATTTAAGTGCATTACCGCCCGTTGTGGTTTCAGGGCTTCCAAACATTACACCAATCTTCATACGAATTTGGTTAATGAAGATCACCATGCAATTAGAACGTTTGGCATTACCCGTAATTTTACGAAGCGCTTGACTCATCAAGCGGGCTTGCAAACCCATGTGCGAGTCACCCATTTCACCTTCAATTTCGGCTTTAGGAGTCAATGCAGCAACTGAGTCGACCACGATAAGATCAACCGCACCAGAGCGAACCAGCATATCGGCAATTTCTAGGGCTTGTTCACCATTGTCTGGCTGAGAAACCAAAAGATTTTCAATATCAACACCGAGCTTGCGTGCATACTGAGGATCTAAGGCGTGTTCTGCATCAATAAATGCACATGTGCCTCCAGTTTTTTGACATTGAGCAATTGCTTGCAATGTCATGGTGGTTTTACCTGAGGATTCAGGACCGTAAATTTCAACGATACGACCCTTCGGTAAACCTCCAATGCCAAGCGCAATATCCAGCGTGAGCGAACCTGTAGAAACAGCTTCAACGGCTTGTACAGTATTGTCGCCTAGGCGCATGACTGTGTTTTTACCAAACTGTTTTTCAATCTGGCTTAAGGCAGCTTGTAATGCCTTACTTTTATTATCATCCATCTCACAACCTCAAAACTGTGTAATATCACTTTCATTCAAAGTGGATGTATTGAATTTCAACCTCGTTCCACTGATGTATGGTGACAGATTTGTTCTTTCTCTTCTATGTCGATAATGTGCCAGTACGACACATTATGACGCTCAAAACGCAAATGAGTTTACTCATCATTGTATGACCACGATTGATCGAATTGCTGATCATTATCTTGCTTGAACCGATTGATTTGTCTTCTATCTTTTTTGGATGGGCGATGATCTGGTCGTGCTAGATTATGCAATTTTCTTTGAGAAGCAATCAACTCTCTTCGTGCAATGCTGACAGGCGTTTCTTCATACAATTGCTGTGCAATAGGAGCGGGACCACGCATGCTCGACAGTGCTTTAACCACAACAGTTTTACGCTCGATTCCCTGCTGAATGGTAAGCTCCATTCCGATACGCACATCTTTGGAAACTTTTACGCGTTCATTGTTGTGATGAACCTTGCCACCTTCAATTGCAGCTTTTGCTATTGAACGTGTTTTAAAGAAACGAGCTGCCCATAACCATTTATCGACTCGCATTGAATCGATACTTTTTTCTTCATGTTGCTGTTTTGACATCAAAATCCTTACAAAAGCCACAAAGCAGTTTGATTTTGCCTTTTTACTTTTAGGCACAGTACAAGTTTAAATATAAGGGCTTTCTGGAGAGTTTCAATAGTTTCATTAATTTTTTGTATATCTAATTTTTTATATTTTTCAAGCGAAACACGATGATTTAAAAGCAGGTAAATCAAGTGCTTTTTTGTTGTAACGAGACATGAAAAAGCCACATGAGTGGCTTATTTGGGGCTAATCACATAAAAATAGAGGACTAGAAATAGTAAAACGATTGAGGTCATGAATAGATAAGTATTGGCCGTATTGAAACTCTTTAAAAATTTAATTAAGTTCATGTGAATGTGATCCAAATTATACTAATTAGTGCTGTAGCAATTCGTATTTTAATTTAATTTGAGTTTTTTGTCTTATATTATTGGTTATTTGTTATCCATTTGTGTAATTATTTGATTTTTTTAATTAAAACTTAATTTTTAATGTAAATTTTTTAAATATTTTTATTAAAAAAACAAATCTTCTTTCAGATTATTTGAAATAAAATAATTTAAATTCTAAATAAATAGAGAAGATCTAGTTATGTTTGTTATATCTGATCCGGTGTCTCATGATCCATTGTTGTTGAAAATTCTTGATATTTTAGCTCATGCCTCGGAAATACTGGTTGAAGAGTTTGATACTTACGCATCGGGAAAAGTGTTTAAGATTGATCCGAAAGAGGATACTTCTCCAGTCACTCAAGCGGATCTTCGCGTCAATCAGTATATGACTGAGGAGTTGGCAAAACTTGAGCCGTTCTATCCTGTACTTTCTGAAGAAAGTGAAAGTGTGCAGCGATCCGAATGGAAAAGTTTCTGGATGCTTGATCCACTTGATGGGACGAAGGAGTTTTTACATAAACGACCAGAGTTTACGATCAATTTAAGTTTGATATGTGGCGATAAAACAAATTTTTCAGCTTTGGTTGTGCCTTGTAAAGGTGTTGTTTATTTAGGATATCTCGACCAACATCCATATAAATACGAGTTTCAGTCCAAACGCTGGTGGCGTTATCAAGCAGATAGCAATCAGCATTCAAATGTAATTCGAGTTGGTTTAAGTCATAACAATAAAAATGATCAGTATCAGCAACTCATGACGTATCTGGAGCAACACTATACTGTTGAGCGTTTGGAAGCGGGCAGTGCTTACAAATTTTGCTTAATGCTTGAAGGTGAGATTGATCTTTATCCACGTTTTCATCCCACTTCTGAGTGGGATACCAGCGCAGGTCAGGGGCTTTTAGAAAGTATAGGCGGAGGACTAGTCTCCTTAAAAGGATTGCCTTTTAAGTATAACGTTCGCGATACCTTATTGAATAAAGGCTTCTTAGCATTTTCCAGCCCTAAGTATGAAAAGCTTGCTAAAGACCTATTGAGTCATATGGATAATTATAATTGAGTGTTTTTTGTTGCATGGTATAGTGATAACGTAATAAAGAATTAATGATTTTGATCATGACACTTAAATTGCTTCCTCCCAGCATGTTCCGAGCTTTAGATCTACTTCCAGATCCAAACATACCTGTGACTTTGTTTACCCGCCATTCACTGAGGGAGTTGGTGAATGGGCAAGGGCTGGCTGGCTATGATCTACAGTTAACTGATCAAGGACGTGAGTTAGCCAAAGCATGGGGGGCTTACTTGATTGAAAATACTGGTCGAACCATTCAGCATTGTATTTCAAGTCCGATTCAGCGCTGTGTTGATACTGCTGCATTGATCATTGAGGGTGCCGATGCGGTGGCACGTTGCCCAAATACCCATACGATTGAAATTGTCGAGCAAGGTTTGCTGGTGGAACCAGGAAGTTTTGTGCTTGATATCAAACAAGCTGCACCTTTCTTCAGACAGCAGGGTGCGCTTGGTTTTATAAATAGTTTTGTAAATAACGCGCTACCCGGTATGAAACATCCGATTACGGGTGTATTCGATGTGCTTGAGTTGATTTATAACACGCACCCTTCTGCACCTTATGGTTTAAGTCTTGCGGTCAGTCACGATACAATTATTGCAGCGATTGTCGCAGTCATGGCTGGGCGCCAACAAATTGATCAAGAAGATTGGCCTGCCATGATGGAAGGTTTATTTGTATGGTTTGAAGGAGATGATTTTGCTGGGAGCGAGCTAAACTGGTTATGGCGTGGTGAACGACATCATTTGAGGGTTTCTGATTTTTTAAATCGACATGAGTAATGACAAAATCAGATAAGCTAAATAGCAGACATAAAAAAAGCCCCATCGGGCTTTTTTTATGAATTACTTAGTTAGAAGCAAGTGCTTTAACTTGAGCATTCAAGCGGCTCTTGTGACGAGCTGCTTTGTTTTTGTGGATGATGCCTTTGTCAGCCATACGGTCGATTACAGGAACAGCTTTTTTATAAGCTTCTGTAGCAACAGTATAATCACCAGCTGCAATTGCATTTACAGTACGTTTGATGTATGTACGAACCATAGAACGCAAGCTTGCGTTGTGTTTGCGCGCTTTAACGTTTTGACGCGCACGTTTTTTTGCCTGAGCAGAGTTTGCCACTCTTGCACTCCTTGAAATTTGATTGGTCTGGGCGGGCTGAAGCTTTACTTATAAAAAATAAAACAATCACCAGCCCGTAAACAAGTGCCATATTTTGATGAATCCCTGTCGGTAAGTCAAGCCTTGAGACGTTTTTGCTACGTTTTTGATGCTGATTAATGCCAAAGAAAACGTTAAATTAGCTATAAAAATAATTCGGTAGCAAAAAACATGTCTAATTTAAAAAATAAAGCGCTGGTTTTGGGTTCGACGGGTTTAGTTGGAAGCGCATTACTTGAACAGCTACAAACTTCACCATTCTTCGATGCGATCACCGTTATTGTGCGGCATAAAAATGACGCATTGAATTATGCTCCGCATGTTGAACAATCTGTGCTCAATGATTTTTTGTTGTTAAATGACGAAGATTTGTCTGGATATACTCATGTTTTTAGTTGTTTAGGCACAACCTTAAAAAAAGCTGGGTCTAAACAAAAATTCTATGCGGTGGATTACGAGATCAATGCACACGTAGCAGATTTGCTACAGAACCAGCAAACGCACTTTCTATTTATTAGTGCATTAGGCGCAAACGTATCTTCTCTATTTTTTTACAACCGCGTGAAGGGGGAGCTTGAAGACTATGTCAAATCGCTTGGGCTGTATCGGGTATCGATTTTTCAGCCGTCACTCTTAATAGGCATGAGAGACGAGCAGCGTTTACTTGAAGGAGTTGGACAACGTGCATTTACCGTTTTGGAGCATCTTGTGAAGAAGCCATTTTTACATAAGCCGGTTCATGCAGATCAAGTGGCTAAAGCAATGCTAACTGCCTCAAAACAGCAAATACAACCTCTACATGTTTATGATAATTTGCAGATTCAAACAATGACATGAATGGAGAATAAAATGACGACAGTGGTACCGTTTGTGACCTGTGATTTACTTGATGATCACCCAGACAAAAATATTCAAGTCTTGGTGCCATCGTTAGACGGTAAGTGTTTTAAAAGTTATGGCGCACGCCAAACCTTTGGGGGAGAAATTGTAACTGTAAAATGCTTCGAGGATAACTCTCGAGTAAAAGAGCTGTTAGCAACGCCCGGTCATGGGAAAGTTTTGGTGGTAGATGGCGGTGCATCGATGCGCTGTGCATTAATGGGCGATATGATTGCCGCATCTGCTGTAGAGCATGGTTGGCATGGAGTGGTGATCTACGGGTGTGTCCGTGATGTTGACGTACTACGAACACTTGATCTGGGTGTGCATGCATTGGCTGCAATTCCTCAAAAAAGTCATCGCAAAGGGATAGGCGAAACACATATTCCTGTTTATTTTGGAAATGTGACATTTCAGTCTGGCCATTATCTCTACGCCGACAACAATGGAATAATTGTGACAGAAGAACCACTTCATCAATTTTAATAAAGGTTGTTTTATGCTGATTCATCAAGTTAAAGTTTTACAATCCGTTGCTGCCAGTATTATTGAAGGCGGGCGCGGCGTGACTGGAACTGCATTTCCAAAGCAGCCAGAAAAACCGATTAAACTCTATGAGTTTGAAGGATCGCCCTTTTCTCGACGTGTTCGAGAAGTTCTTACCTTATTAAATCTGGATGTTGAAGTCTATCCATGTCCTAAAGGTGGGCAAAAGTATAGGAAACTTGTAAAAGAAAAAGGCGGTAAGACTCAATTTCCTTTCTTAATTGATGAAAATACGGGTGATCAGTTGTATGAGTCAGAGCTGATTATTCAGCATCTATTTAAGCATTATGGACAAACAGGCAATACACCTGAGAAATATGCTCATTATCCGAAATTGCCTGTTGCAGGGATACTGGCAACGCTTGTCAATACCGCACGTGGTGTATGGATCAATAAGAAAATTATTGATCGGGCAGCCCCAGAGCAGTTACTTGAGTTATGGAGCTTTGAGGCGAGTCCTTACTCAAGGTTGGTTCGAGAGACGCTGACAGAGTTAGAGTTACCTTATCGTTTACACAATGTCTCTAAAGAGCGCTGGCAAGATATGGGGCCGGCTGTTTTACGATTGAAACCCGGTAAATATTGCCCATTGAAAGGTGGGAAGCGTGAAAAGCAATTGCCACTCATGCAGGGGAAAATGCAAGTGCCGTATTTGTATGATCCAAATACGCAAACCAAATTATTTGAGTCGGCGCTGATTGTTCAATACTTGAAAAAACAGTATGGACATTCTTAAACGCCCAATCTAATCAATTTGGACATAATGCATGAGATTGCCAGAATGCGTGTTACGTGTTCTGGCATGACGAATTCGGGTAAAATTGAACATCCCGATTGAAGCTGAGACAAGACATGTTTAAAAAAATCACGGACTGGGTGGGTGGCTCCAAAAACAATCTAGAAGCCCAGTATATGAAAGATCATGACATCTCATATCATCCTGAACAGGGCTACTGTGTAAACGGCATAGTGGTAAACACGCTTTCAGAACGACTCGAATATTTTTCGAATCGCCGTCTGAATCGTTTCGATGATTTGGCGGCGCTTTACCTTGCAAGTATTGTGATTAATGAAAAAATCGATCTTGAAATTGCAACTGGAAACTATGTACAACGTTTGCAAAACAATGAAAATAACTTACGAGAATTCAAGGCAATTATTGAAAAATTGAATCATTATTATCGAGAGTTTAAACGAGATAAGTAAGGCATAGATCAATTCGGACATGCTAAGATACAGCGCATGTCTACTAGATATGCGACCTCAATGTTCCAACACGAAATTTCACAACTCAAATTACAGCAATTAAAAACAGGCGAGAAACGCTGGATCGGTTCACTCTTGGGTTCATCTGGTGCACTTCTATTCAAAGAAATGTCTGCCCAAATCTCGTCACTGATTGTAGTGGTTGCAAAGAATAGCCAGCATCTTGCACAACTTGAAAGTGAATTGGAATTTTATGGCATTAAACCGGTTATTTTTCCAGATTGGGAAATTCTTCCATACGATCGTCTTTCACCGCATCAAGATATTGTGTCTGAACGTCTAGCAATATTGGCCAATATGCCGCAGCAGGGCGTATTATTGATTTCAGCTTCAACGCTTGCACAAAAAATTGCCCCAATTTCTTGGATTGTGGGGGAGCATTTTGACATTCAGGTTGGGCAGAAATTTGATTTAGAAAAAGAAAAATTAAGATTGATTCAGGCAGGATATCATTTAGTCGATACTGTATATGACCATGGTGAATTTGCAGTTCGGGGCAGTATTATGGATATTTACGCCTCTGGACAATCACAGCCCATTCGTATCGATTTGTTTGATAATGAAATTGAGACATTAAAGTTTTTTGATCCTGAAACCCAGCGTACGACAGAAAGTTTAAAGCAATTTCGTGTTTTACCTGCTAAAGAGTTTCCATTAAAAGAAGGTCGATCTGTTTTTCGTGAGCGTTATGCAGAAGCATTTCCGACTGCGAATCCAAAGAAAAATCCGATTTATCAAGATGTTTTAGACGGTATTGCATCGCCTGGTGTTGAGTTCTATCTGCCGCTATTTTTTAGTAAAGAAAGTGTACAGCAGGGTAGTTACTTTACTTCATACTTACCTAAAAATTGCATTGTCATTACAAATGATACATTGGATGAGATTTTAATCTCATTTTGGAAAGATGTGTCACAACGTTATGAAAGCCGCCGACACAATATCGATCACCCAATTTTGGCGCCAGAAGAATTATTTTTAACGCCTAATGTGTTGTTAGAGCAACTCAATCAACTGCCTCGTATTGAAGTGTCAGCTGCACCAGCTCCATCACGTGCAGGTGCAATTAACTTACCAACAGCAGAACCTGTACGATTACCTGTCGATCCAAAAAAACAGCAACCTTTTGAAGTCGTAAAAAACTATATCGATTCGGCTGGTCATCCAGTTTTATTGGTTGCAGAAAGTGCCGGTCGCCGTGAAACCTTAAAGGATGCGCTGCGCTCAAGTTTGGGTGATATCCCAACAATCGATAGCTTTCAAGATTTTCTCAAGCAGCAGCATCCTATTTCAATTACCAGTGCACCGCTTGATCGTGGTTTGGTGATTGTTGATCAACTGTCGATTATTTCTGAAAATCAACTTTATGAGCATCGAGTGGTTCAGCGTCGTCGAAAACGCCAGCAAGATGTCTCTGAAGAGTTTCTGATCCGCAGTTTAACAGAACTTAGTATAGGTGCCCCGGTTGTACATATCGATCATGGTGTAGGGCGTTATGCTGGTTTGGTGACGCTAGAGATTGATGGGCAGGACTATGAGTTTTTGCAGCTCGATTATGCCGATGCTGCAAAAGTATATGTGCCCGTTACCAATTTACATTTGATTAGCCGCTACAGTGGAGGGGATCCAGATTTAGCGCCATTACACAAAATTGGCACTGATGCCTGGAACAAGGCTAAACGTAAAGCACTGGAGCAAATTCATGATGTGGCTGCGGAGTTGCTTCACATACAAGCACGACGTCAGTCTAAGCCTGGATTTGCGTTTGAGCTGGATCATACTCTGTACATGCAATTCTCTAGTGGTTTTGCTTATGAAGAAACACTCGATCAAGCTAACGCCATTGAGGCGACTTTGCATGATATGCAACTGGCTAAGCCAATGGATCGTTTAGTATGTGGTGATGTTGGATTTGGGAAAACCGAAGTAGCCATGCGTGCGGCATTTGTCGCGGTGCAAAACAATAAGCAAGTGGCTGTGTTGGTGCCAACCACGCTTTTGGCTCAGCAGCATTATGAATCTTTCAAAGATCGCTTTGCGGATTGGCCTGTGCGAATTGAAGTGCTATCTCGATTTGGTTCGAATAAAGCACACCAAAAAAATATTGAAGATCTAGAGGCGGGTAGAGTCGATATTGTGATTGGTACACATAAGTTACTTCAGGAAACCGTCAAATTTCATGACCTTGGACTGATGATTGTCGATGAAGAGCATCGCTTTGGTGTTCGTGATAAAGAGCGAATCAAAGCCATGCGTGCAGATGTCGATATGTTGACCCTTACAGCAACACCTATTCCGCGAACTTTAAATATGGCATTTTCGGGCATGCGCGATTTATCCATTATCGCAACACCACCAGCCAGACGTCTAGCAGTCAAAACGTTTGTTCAAGAACATACCGATGACTCCATTAAGGAAGCCATTTTACGTGAGTTGCTTCGAGGTGGTCAGGTTTATTTCCTGCACAATGAAGTGGATACCATTGAGCGTGCAGCAGAAAATATTCGTCATTTGGTGCCAGAAGCGCGTGTCGCCGTGGCGCATGGTCAAATGCGCGAGCGCGAGCTTGAGCAAGTGATGCAGCAGTTTTATCACAAAGAATATAATGTTTTGGTTTGCTCAACCATTATTGAAACGGGTATTGATGTACCGAATGCCAACACCATTATTATGGAGCGAGCCGATAAGCTAGGTTTGGCGCAACTCCATCAGCTTCGTGGCCGTGTTGGACGATCGCATCATCAAGCTTATGCCTATTTATTGGTGCCTTCAATCAAACATCTTAAAGGCGATGCAGAAAAGCGTCTGGATGCGATTCAGCGCGCATCGACGTTAGGGGCCGGTTTTATGCTGGCTACAGAGGATTTAGAAATTCGTGGTGCAGGCGAACTATTGGGCGAGCAGCAAAGTGGATCTATGCAGGCGATTGGTTATAGCCTTTATATGGAAATGCTTGAAAAAGCCACCAAAGCGATTCAAAAGGGTAAAACGCCTAACTTTGATGCGCCGCTCACGCTCACAGCCGAAATTAATTTACATATGCCGGCTTTGATCCCGGATGAATATTTGGGCGATGTACATCAGCGCTTACTGTTTTATAAGCGTATCAGTAATACCGACACTCAAGAGAAACTAGACAATATTCGAATGGAATTGATTGACCGATTCGGTACACTACCATCTGCTGTGAAGCAATTGTTTAGTATTCATCAAATTCGACTGCAAGCTGAGCAGTTGGGAATCACCAAGATTGATCTCAATACGCAAGGAGGCTACATTGAGTTTGCTCAAGACACACCTGTTCAGGCAGTCAGTATTATTCAGCTCATGCAAAAGCAACCGACCTACTACCGTATGGAAGGTGGGCAGCGCCTTAAAGTCATGGTTCAGCTTGAAGCATATGATAAACGTATCCAATTTGCGCAGGATTTATTATCTAAACTTATTAACGAGTTGAATGCCTAACAGCAAAATAGAATGCTGTATTTAGCTCGATTTTTTTGAACAAAATCATTGATATTTGTAAGTAAACACTTGGCTAATAATATTCACATCACAACTGATGTGATAGTATTAGCCATCACTGTTATTGTGTCATTTATAAAGATATGTTTAGTTTGCATCCACAACTTGCTCAAGATACTTTTTTTGTTGGCGACTTTCCGCTTTCAACATGTCGTTTAATGAATGATATGCAATTTCCATGGCTTATTTTAATCCCACGTGTTCCAGGGGTTTCAGAGCTGTATGAACTGAGCCAAGCTGATCAAGAACAATTTTTGAGAGAATCAAGCTGGTTGTCGAGTCAATTGGCACGTGTATTTCGTGCAGATAAAATGAATGTGGCTGCCTTGGGCAATATGGTCCCTCAATTACACTTTCATCATGTTGTGCGTTACCAAAACGATTCTGTTTGGCCGAAACCAGTATGGGGAACACCTGCGGTCCCGTATTCTAATGATGTTTTAGCGCATATGCGTCAAACCTTAATGCTGGCATTGCGTGGTCAAGGTGATATGCCATTTGACTGGCGCATGGACTAAGTCCAATGTGCTGCATCTGAAATGATGCAGCCTAAGCTGCAAAGTGGAGGATAGGATGCTCACGAGATTGCTTGAGAGAGAGCCTCAACAATTTATGTATTTTCATCGGATGATGGGATACTTCATTCTCTCACTCAATTTGGTGATATATGCCTTCACTTCACCTTATTCAACTGTTCAAATCTTTGTTCCTGCGCTTTTCCTAGCCATCTTAATTGTTATTCCAAAACTTAATCGCTACTTAGAAGATAAGTTTGAAAGAAAAGTTGTTCTCAGCGTTTTTTTTATTATAGATACCATTGTGGTATCAATGTTTCTGGCGGGTGTTCATTTAAATCTTGTTTTAACTTTTGTTAGCCTGTTTGCACTTTTATATAGTGCGATCAACAGCCGAATTCCATTTGCTGTGATGGCTCTGGCTGTATTATCTGGTATTGCCTTTTTTTACTTCAACACACTGTTTATTTTCGGTTTTCATGGTTATCTTGGAGCGACTAGCCAAGAATTAATCGTGATCAGTTTGATTTGCCTGATTATTTTTATCAGTATGGGCAATTACTATCAAAATTTATATATTGAAAAACTCAACTTAGAGCGTCAAGACTATTACAACCAAATGACGCGCTATATGACATTTGCTAATCAGTTAAGCCGTTATGCACCTTTGCAGTTATGGCAGTCGATTATGCGCGGAGAGTCAGAAGCTAAAATTGAATACAAGCGTAAAAAATTGACCGTATTTTTTTCTGATATTCAGGGATTTACCGAGCTTTCAGAAACATTGATTCCAGACGATTTGGCTTTTTTGCTCAATGATTATTTGAGTCATATGACTGAAATTGCCAATCAGTACGAAGCAACAATTGACAAGTTTATGGGCGACGCCATTTTAATTTTCTTTGGTGATCCAAATTCTCAGGGTGTTCAGCAAGATGCCAGATCCTGTGTTGAGATGGCCATTGCGATGCGTCAGCAAATGAAACTGTTACGAGAGCGCTGGAAAAAAATGGGATATCCCGCTTTAAATATCCGGATGGGAATTAGTACGGGTTATTGCCACGTGGGAAACTATGGTGCGACATACCGTATGGCCTATACCATAGTAGGTCGTGATGTTAACTTGGCAGCACGTTTGCAATATGCAGCAGAAGTTGATGAAATTTTAATTTCGGATGAAACTTACCAGCTCATTAAAGATGATTTTTTATGTGCGCCGAAAGCGCCAATTTATTTAAAAGGTATTCAAAACGCGGTTAAAACTTGGCAAATTCTTGAAAAATATACGGGAAGCCATGAGGAGTTTCAGCGCTGGTTTGATTATGAGTATAAAGGCTTTCATCTACTGTTAAATTTAGAAGAAGTACAGCGTTATGAATACGCACAGCTGATTGAAGTGATGGAAAAAATGATCCAGCGTATTCAAGATCAGCAGGCAGTCACCAATAGTGAAGGCGTGGTGAAGTTGTCACTTGAAGATGAAGTAAAATCCGAATAATCCGCTAAAGCATATAAAAAAGCCATCGTTGAACGATGGCTTTTTTTTGATTAATGATTTTCTGAGGCATGATTGATGGTGTATTTTGGAATTTCGACTTCCAAATCTTCAGTCACCACTTTTACTTGGCAAGACAAACGTGAATCTGGCTCTAAGCCCCAAGCACGATCAAGTAAATCTGCTTCAACATCATTCATTTCATCAAGGCTATCAAAGCCTTTACGAATAACCACGTGGCATGTGGTACATGCGCATGACATGTCGCAAGCATGTTCAATCTTAATGCCGTTTGCAAGTAAGCTTTGACAAAGGTTGGCATTTTCTTCTACTTCAAACTCAGCACCATCTGGGCAAATTTGTGTATGCGGAAGAACTTTAATACGTGGCATAGTAATTCACCTGTTTTATTTCTGTGAGTTTGACCAATCTTCAAGTTTGGTGCCTTTAAGTGCATGATCGATATGACGATTCATGCGCATAGCAGCAAATTCATCGCTATGCACCTTAAGCTTGGCGACAGCTGTTTCAATTTGAGCAATATCATTCGATTGTAATTGTTGCTGAAGCGCTTCTTTCGCTTGAACAAGTGCTTTTGCCTGCGATGAATCGAGTAATTCAGCATCGGCTTTCAATGCTTGTTCGAGTGCTTCGAGTTCGCGTTGCGCTTCAACTTTGGTTTCTTGCAAGTGACGAAGATTTTTATCTTCTTCGGCATGCTCAAAACCTTCTAAAAGCAAGCGTTCTGTGTCAGTGGAAGAAAGCCCATAAGATGGCTTAATGTCGATTTGTGCTTTGACGCCAGATGTAGTTTCTTGAGCAGAAACCATGAGTAGGCCATCTGCATCCACTTGAAACGTCACTTCAATTCGTGCCTGACCCGCAGTCATTGGTGGAATACCGTGTAGTACAAACCTACCGAGAGAACGGCAATGTTCAACCAAGTCACGCTCACCTTGAACCACATGAATCAACATTGCAGTCTGGCCATCTTGATACGTGGTAAATTCTTGACGACGTGCCACAGGAATTGCAGTGTTACGAGAAATCAATCGCTCAACCAAACCACCCATCGTCTCTAAACCTAAAGACAATGGCGTAACATCCAATAGAAGTGATCCATCTTGTGTATTACCAATCAATTGATTGGCAGTGATCGATGCACCGATTGCCACGACTTCATCAGGATTGATTGAACAGAGTGGTTCTTGTTTGAATACATCACGCACCACATTTTGAACGGCATACGAACGTGTAGAACCACCCACCAAAACCACTTTCTCAATCTCATCTAAACTGAGTTTTGCATCACGTAAGACACGTTTACAAACACTAATGGTTTTATCAAGTGCAACTTGAATAATCGACTCAAAATCACTACGGGTAAGTACGATCTGATGATCCAGTGCTTTAAAGGTCACTTCAGGCGATTCAGAGAGTTGTTCTTTTGCACTACGCGCAGCCACAATAAAGGCTGCATATTCGTGATCATCGAGTGACTCAATCTGTAACTGTTTTTTCACCCATTTAACAATGAGTCGATCTAAGTCATCACCGCCTAAAGCCGTATGTCCACCAGTGGCCAGTACTTCAAAAACACCTTGTGAAAATCTTAAGATGGAAACGTCGAATGTTCCGCCACCCAAGTCGTAAATCACATAATTGTGGTCTTGAGCTAACTGGTTTTCTTGATCTAAACCGTATGCAATTGCCGCCGCAGTGGGTTCGTTCAATAAACGCAACACGTTTAATCCAGCAAGCTGGGCCGCATCGCGCGTTGCCTGACGCTGTGCTTCATCAAAATACGCAGGCACTGTAATTACAGCACCATTAATCGGATTTTTTAGGCTATCTTCTGCGCGAAGTTTGAGCTGAGTCAAAATGGCTGCAGAAATTTCGACTGGCGTTTTGCGCCCTTGAGCCGTTTCAAATGCAGGCATTTCATTGTCATTGCCTACTAGTTTGTACGGATGCTGAAACTTAATGTCCGCTTTTGAGCGCCCCATAAAGCGTTTGACCGACACAATGGTATTTTGTGGATCAGTAGTCAAAAACGGCTTGGCATCGTTGGCATATTCAATCGACTGATCGGCGTAATGCACAATCGAAGGAAATAAGACATGGCCTTTTTCGTCCTGTAATACTTTGGCTTGCCCAGAAAGAACTGTTGCAACCAAAGAATGTGTTGTTCCAAGGTCAATGCCAATCGCAATACGATGCTCGTGTGGGGCACTTGATTGACCAGGTTCAGCAATTTGCAAGAGTGCCATGTAAAATCCCTTGAGTAAATCTATGCAGTAAAATTAAAAGTCGTCATCAAGATCGAAGCTATCTTCATCAAGTAGCTGATCTTCTGCTTTGTCTATATCGTTTAAGACCCGTTGAAAAAAACGTAATTTTCGTACGGTATCCCGTGCTTCCGACCAGTCTTCATCGCTATAGTCAATTTTAAATTCGCGAATAAGACCATCGATCCATTGATTCACTTCATTTTTGAGTAAATCAAGCTCAGATGGAGTCGAGGCTTCATCAAGCTGCTCTCTAATTTCGAGTGCAGATTGTAAAAATTCAAAATCATGAATAGATTGGTCGAGGTGATGATCTTGTTTTTTCAACGCCAACATATAGGCAGCACGACTATCGACATTACTTAAGGTTTTATAAGCCTGATTAATGTCACTAGATTGAATAAGCGCCTGTTCTTTATCTACAGCTTTATCTGGATGATACTGCTGCTGTAATTTCAGAAAATTATTTTTTAAAGCGACTAAATCAATGTCGAGTGCTACCGGTAAGTCAAACAACTCAAAATGATTCATGGGAGATGAATTCCGAAGTTAATCATAAATTAAAAACAGTGAAGATCACTGTTTTTAATTAAGAAGAAGGGAGGGTAAAGGATTAAACGGTAAAGGATTCACCGCAACCACATTCACCTTTTTTATTTGGATTATTAAATTCAAAGCCTTCATTCAATCCATTTTTGACGTAATCCATCTCCAACCCTTCGAGATAAACTAGACTTTTCGGATCTACAAATACTTTTACACCATGCTGTTCAAAAAATTTATCGTGCTGATTAACATCATCGACAAACTCAAGCACATAAGCTAAACCGGAACAGCCAGAAGTTTTCACACCCACCCGTATGCCTTCGCCTTTACCACGGTTAAGCAAATAGTTGCGCACATGAGTTGCTGCATTTTCAGTTAAGTGAATCATGAAAACTCCGTTATAGTGCTGATTAAGCTTTTGATTGCTTGTTGCGATAATCGACAATTGCGGCTTTAATTGCATCTTCTGCAAGTACTGAACAGTGTACTTTTACAGGAGGTAGTGCAAGCTCGGTTGCAATATCAATATTTTTAATCGCTTGTGCTTGATCAAGCGTTTTACCTTTTAGCCACTCTGTTACCAAAGAGCTTGAGGCAATCGCAGAACCACAGCCATAAGTTTTAAAGCGTGCTTCTTCGATAACGCCATCATTATTTACTTGGATCTGTAAGCGCATTACGTCGCCACATGCAGGTGCACCAACCATGCCAGTGCCTACATTTTCAGCATTTTTGTCTAAAACACCAACGTTACGTGGGTTTTCGTAATGATCAATTACTTTTTCGCTATAAGCCATGTTGCTTCTCCAAACCTCGGGGTCAGCCTAATATTAAATATGAGGGTTAAAACACCGATTTCAATTAAAATTAGTGTTCAGCCCATTCAACCGTAGAAAGGTCGATACCTTCCTTGTACATATCCCAAAGCGGAGAAAGTTCACGAAGTTTCTCAACAGCGGCTTTGGTTACTTCTAGCACGTGATCAATATCCGCTTCTGTGGTGTATTTACCGAAGCTAAAACGAATTGAGCTGTGTGCAAGTTCATCCGACAAACCAAGAGCACGTAATACATACGATGGCTCAAGGGTAGCAGATGTACATGCTGAACCACTTGATACAGCAGCATCTTTTAATGCCATCATCAAGGATTCACCTTCCACAAAGTTAAAACTTACGTTAAGGAAGTTTGCAACGTTTTGTGTCGGATGACCATTTAAGAAAACTTGCTCTAGACCTTGCAAGCCATTCCACAATTTGTCACGTAAAACACGTAAACGCGCTTGTTCTGTTTGAATGCTTTTTCCTGCAAGTTCAAACGCTTCACCCATGCCAACAATTTGATGTGTTGCCAAAGTACCTGAACGCATACCACGCTCGTGACCACCACCGTGCATTTGTGCTTTTAAACGAACGCGTGGAGTACGACGAACATAAAGTGCACCAATACCTTTAGGGCCATAAGCCTTATGCGCAGAGAAGCTCATCAAGTCAATTTTCATGGTCGAAAGATCGATTTCGACTTTACCTGCTGCTTGGGCAGCATCGACATGAAGGAATGTTTTATTAGCACGTGTAAGTTCGCCAATCGCAGCAACGTCAGTTACGGTACCCAATTCGTTGTTGACCAACATAAGTGAAACAAGAATGGTGTCTGGACGAAGCGCAGCCTTCACCATTTCAGGTGTAATCAAACCTGTACGTGGCTCTGGCTCTAGATAGGTGATCTCAAAACCTTCTTCTTCTAGTTCGCGGCATGGATCAAGCACAGCTTTGTGTTCGATTTTGCTGGTAATAATGTGCTTACCTTTCGAACCGTAGAATTGTGCGATACCCTTAAGCGCAAGGTTGTCAGATTCTGTTGCACCAGAAGTCCAAACGATTTCGCGTGGATCTGCTTTAATTAAATTGGCAACTTGTTCACGTGCATATTCAACTTTTTCTTCAGCTTGCCAGCCATATGCATGTGAACGTGATGCAGCATTACCGAATGTGCCTTCAAAAGTAAGACATTCCATCATACGTTCCGCTACTTCTGGAAGAACGGGAGTGGTGGCTGCATAATCAAGATAAATCGGACGTTTCATGTCAAATACCTGTAACCGAAAGAAGCGGTGAATCGAAATGAACTGAATTTTGACGTAGTGCAACGGTTTGAACGTTGTCGCGTGCGATCAAGTCAGCCAGTGTGATTTTTGCTAAGTAATCGGCAATGTGGTGAGAAAGTTCTTGCCATAAGTCATGTGTTAAGCACATTGCACCGTTTTGGCAGTTGCCTTTATGGTCACAACGCGTGGCATCGACAGTTTCATTAACTGCTTCAATGATTTCTAAAACCGTGATTTCGGCAGAGTTGCGTGCCAAGTGGTAACCACCATTTGCTCCGCGAACACTCGAAACCAAGCCATGACGCTTAAGTTTTGCAAAGAGTTGTTCGAGATAGGCCACTGAAATGGATTGGCGAGCTGCAATTTCTGCTAGCGTGATCGTTTGTTCAGTTGGCTGCAAGGCTAAATCAAGTAAAGCAGTCACTGCGTAGCGACCGCGAGTTGTAAGACGCATGATTCGGTACACATGTTGAGACTAGATAATGGAATTTTATGAATCCTGACTAAATTAGTCAAGTTTTTTCACTGTCATTTAAATCGCTTTAGATAATCAGATTTTTCTATTAGTTGTAATTCAGCCACGTAGTATACACCAATAACAAAACCAAAACGATTGTCGTAATACCAAAGCCGATATTGATGATGCGCTGACGACGCTCCAAGCGACGTAAACGGTTTTTATATTGTTTTACTTCGACAGTTAGCGTATTGATATGGGTGCGTTGCTGATCAATCTTATCCAAGAGGGGAGCGATTCGCTTTTTTGAACCTAAAATATCATCTGGAGAAGCCGGTTGGTTTAACCATTGTTTCCAGTCTGCAAAAAGCTTAGGTACACTAAAGTGAAGAATGAGATCTTTAAATTGTTCTTTAAGCTGTTCGTCGCCTTCAATGCGCATTTTTTTGATGCTATAGCGATTACCCACAGACAACACTTTAAATAAATCCATTAAAGTCGTATTGACGGTAAGATCTACCGGGTGCTCTGGCGCTTTATAATCGAACAAAATGCCTTTTTCACAAAACTGTACATAACAGTCGAAATAAGGAAGATAACTGTTGATACGGATGGTCACTTTGTTCTGAACAAACTTTTTTGCTTGCAAAGCAATGACACCGTCGTTCTTTAAGATAAAAGTGAAGACAGTTTCAAGGATGATCAAAATAATATTGAGCAACAAATAACTTTGTTCTTTTCTTTGTTGCGCTTCGCTCATAAAAAGTGAATCCTTAGATAACGCATGTGTTGAGTAATACAGCTCGATATAAAAATCAATTTAGTTTGCTTTGTAGAACACTTTTAATAAACGATCAAGTGCTGGCTTGTTATTATAGAAGTATTTTTAATACAAATCCGACAAAGTGATGCGAAAGTAATCAGGAGAAACGACGAATGGAAAAAAAATCAGTCAATGCAGATGATCTAGACAATGAATCAGAAAAAAAATGTGAAAAAATAAAAGCTTCTCGAAAATCGGCTTTAGATTTTAGAAAATATACCAAGCAGATCTGGTTGGCTGGTTTAGGGGCTTTCTCACGTGCAGAGGAAGAAGGGAACAAGCTTTTTGACTCATTGGTCAAAGTTGGAGAAGAGCTTGAGTCAAAAACCCAAGATGTTGCCGATCAAACTGTACATCGGGTAACTGAAAAAGCCAAAGAATCTGTCGTCGATACAAAGGACAAAGTTGAAAAGATGATTGACCATAGTGTCCATCATTCGCTGAATCGGATTGGTCTTGTGACTACAAAAGACGTTCAGCATCTGGAGCAAATGTTAGTACAACTTACGGCAAAAGTTGATTTGTTGATACAAGAAAATCAAAAGTTGCAAGCGAAATTAAATGAAAAGTGAGAAAAAACTGATTTTGGCAAATTTCTTCATAAATTCGTCGTTATTTTAACTAAAACAGCTTAGGTAGTATTGCGTTTCCCCCTAAAGCATTGCTATAAAGGCGTCATGGCCTTTTTAAACTTCAGCCTTGGATCTCAAATAAACGAATTAAGAGGACGTTACCTTCATGAATAAATCAGAATTAATTGATGCGATTGCGGAGAAAGGGGGATTGTCTAAAACTGATGCTGGTAAGGCATTGGACGCGACTATTGCTTCTGTAACAGAAGCGCTTAAAAAAGGTGATTCTGTCACTTTAGTAGGTTTTGGTACATTTAGCGTGAAAGATCGTGCTGCGCGTACGGGCCGTAACCCAAAAACTGGTGAAGAGCTTCAAATTAAAGCGACCAAAGTACCAAGCTTTAAAGCTGGTAAAGGTTTAAAAGATTCTGTTGCTTAATCTTTTAATAAAATTAAACGCGCCATCTTAAGGCGCGTTTTTTATTAAAAAAAGATGCGTCTCTGAGTGTTTCATACATTCATTCAATAGCGTTTTTCAGTTAAAATCCCTCCGAAATAAAATATTGGAATATTTATGGAATCGTTTCGTAAAGTCATTAAGGGTTGGCTTGGAAAAGTCCTGCTGATTTTGTTTTTGACCCCTTTGGCGCTCGTGGGAATTGAAGGCTATTTTGGCGGGGGAAACAAAGCAGATGTTGCTAAAACGGTAAATGGTCAAGATATCTCCAAAAAGGATTTGGAAAATTTAACCAAAACCTATAAAGAACAGTATTTGTCGCTAGTGAAAGGTGATGAAACCTTATTAAATCAATCGTATATTCAAGAAAATGCGCTCAATACCCTTATTGCTCGTAGTCTATTGTTACAGCAAGCAGAAAAATTAGGCATTTCTTTGAGCGATGCACAAATTGAACAAATGCTGGCTCAGCAACCAAGTTTCCAGGAAAATGGTAAATTTTCTGAAACCTTATACAGCAATTACTTGCGCTCGGTTGGCATGACCAGTCAGGCATTGATCGCAAGTCTTCGTCAAGATCATGCTTTGAAAATGCTGACGTCAAGCATCGTCGATACAGCACTGGTGAGTAAACATGATCTCCAGCAAGTTGCTGTCTTACAAACAGAGCAGCGTACGTTGCATTTGGCTAGCATTAAGCTTGATGAATATAAGAAGAATATCAGTGTAACCAATCAAGAAATTGCTGACTATTACAATGCACATAAAAACAGCTTCAAACAGATTGCAAGTGTAGATGTCGACTATATTGTGGTTTCACCATCACAGGTAACGACGGCACCGGCGGCGGTTACTGAAGCAGAATTGCAACAGGCTTATAGCACTTTTGTAGAAAATCAAAAGAAAGATGCCAAACGAAATGTAAAGCACATCTTGATTACTTTGGATAACCGAACTGATGCACAAGCATTGAAACTGGCTAATGATGTTTATGCCAAGATTCAGGCTGGAACTTCATTTGCTCAGGCCGCGCAGCAGTATTCAGATGACACCAGCTCAAAAGCTAATGGTGGTTTAGTCGATGCTTACCAACCGGGTGTCTTCTCGGTAGATTTCGATCAGGCAGTTCAGTCATTGAAAAATGGTCAGATTTCAAAACCTGTGAAAACGCAATATGGTTATCATATTATTCAGGTTGAAACGGCTCAGCAAAATGTGCCTTCGTTCGAGGCAGAAAAAGCCAGATTAACTGCTGAATTACAAAAGTCTAAAGCAGCAAATGCATACTCAGACACCATCAATCGTTTAAATGAAATGGTGGTGAGTAGTGATGCATTAGATTCAGTTGCTCAAGAAGTAAAAGGCAGCAAAGTTGAAGCACTCAACGGCGTCACAGTTGGAACGCAACACCCACTATTGAGTCAAGCCGGTGTCAAGGCAAAACTCTTTAGTGATGATGTAAAGAACGGTGACCGTAATGCATCGACCAACATTCAGTTGGCCAATGGTGATACGATTTGGGTGAAAGTCCGCAATTATCATGCAGCAGGTGTAAAACCTTTAGCCACTGCAACTGCCCAAGTGCGTGCTAAACTCATCGAAGATAAGGCCTTTAAAGCTGCTCAAGCAAAAATTCAAACGATTCTGAATGACTTTAAAACACAACCTGCGGCACAAGTGGTTGCAAAAAGTGGTTTACGTTTTGAAAATGCAGGAGTGTTTGCTCGCTCTCAAGGCCTAAAACGCGAAATTGAACGTACAGCATTTAGCCTAAGCGCACCAAAAGCTGGTATGTGGTCTGTAGCTGCGACTAAGCTACCCGACGAAATGGTTGTGGTTGCCGTATCTGATGTCAATTCAAAAGCAGTTGATGCATTGAATCCAGAGCAGCTTCAAGAGTTGAATAAGCTTTATCAACGTTTCCGCGGACAACAGGAATTGGATGATTACACCCAATACCTGAAGTCTCATGCAAAAATAAAATAAGTTTCAATCAAAAAAAGCGCCGAAATGGCGCTTTTTTTACTCGACATTTACATTAATACTTTGTCGATACTGTTTGGGTGTTTGTTCAAACTGTCGCTTAAAGGCTTGACTAAATGCAGTTTCAGAAGCATAACCCACCTTATGGGCAATCTGCTGAATATTGAAGTTGCTGGTTCTGAGTAGTTGGACCGCGAGCCGTAAACGATGTTGCTGTAAATAAGCCAGTGGTGTTTCGCGTAGTACACTCTGAAACAAACTGGCAAATTTTGAACGCGACATACAGCATTGATCTGCTAGCGTTTCGACCGTCCAAGGCTGTTCGGGATATGCATGAATTGCCGCTAGAGCGCTAGACAATTCTGGATGTTTCAGTGCAGTAAGCCAGCTTTCTTGATCGTCAAGCTGTGCAATATAATCGCGAACACATTCAATAAAAAGAATACTCATCAAATGATCAAAAATTTTATCTCGACCCGGTTGAATCCGCTGCGTCTCGAGTGCCACAAAATACAACCCGACGCGTAGCCATTCAGGCCCAGTCGAACTCATGGCATGATGAATATGAAGAAATGCAGGTAAAGCATCGAGTAGTGGCCCAGCCATATGCATATCAATATGACTACGCACAGTAAAGATCAGGGCGTGTTCATTTGATCCAGAGCCGAATTCAATCGCGTCATTGAGATGACCATTGAATAGATGATCAATACTCATGCTGTCAATCAGCTTACTCTGCCTATCATTCGAGACATGATGTGCTTTTCCAGAGGGAATCAGCACAATATCGCCTGCCTGTGCTTCGACCTGCGTGCCATCGGTGATGTAAAATGTTGCACTTCCCATCAAGATGATATGAGTCACCAATGCATCTTGTGCACCGCAATGAAAAGCCCATTCACCTTGGGTTTTAAGGTATAAATATTCAGACTTATTTAAATGAATATCATCAAAGATTTTACTCAGTGCATCCATACCGCGTTTCAGATTCTTTTTATGTCTTGATTATATTACGTGATTTTCTCATCAACATGTGATTTTAGGTCATTGAAATGGATGAAAATGCCAAAGACGTTTAAATAGGTTTTTTGGACGCCTACGACTGTTTTAACGGCGCAGAATACATAATCATAGCTTTAACACAAGGCAAGAAAAAGAAAGGATGCACAATGAACGCACCAGTGAAAGTGGACCCGTCTTTAGAAGACGCCATTCAGGCAACTAAGTCGATGCGTGAGATTGATCGCAAACGCTATTTATGGATGATCAGTCCTGCGCTTCCAGTTTTGGGTATCGGAATTTTGGCAGGCTATCAATTTTCTCCTCGTCCGATCAAAAAGATCTTTGCATTGGGCGGTCCATTACTTCTGCACGTAATTATTCCGACGATTGATACGCTGATTGGCAAAGATGCCAGTAATCCGAGTGTGGAAGAGATCAAACAACTCGAAAATGATCCCTATTATGCTCGGTTAGTCAAAACATTCATTCCTTTGCAATATATCGCCAACGTATATGCTTGCTATCTAACGAGCCGTAAACAAACATCGTTTTTAGATAAAATCTTACTCGGCATTTCAATGGGGGCGATTAATGGCATTGCCGTGAATACAGCACACGAATTAAGTCATAAACAGGATCGCATTGATCATCTTTTATCACATCTGGCTTTGGTTCCGACTGGCTATAACCATTTTCGGATCGAACATCCTTACGGGCACCATAAACGTGCGGCAACCCCAGAAGATCCCGCGTCATCGCAAATGGGAGAAACCTTTTATGAATTTTGGCCACGCACCGTATTTGGTTCACTTAAATCTGCGATCGAAATTGAAACAACGCGTCTAAAACGTAAAGGCAAAAAGTTCTGGTCGAAGGAGAATGAACTGTTGCAAGGCTGGGGTATGAGTGCTGCTTTTCACAGCAGTATGCTGGGTATATTTGGTAAGGGGACACTGCCTTATTTGGTGACTCAGGCATTTTATGGCATTAGTTTATTTGAAATTATTAACTATATTGAGCATTACGGTCTATTACGGCAGAAAAAAGAGAATGGTCAATACGAACGAACGATGCCTGAGCATAGTTGGAACAATAATAATATTGTGACCAATTTATTTTTGTACCAGTTACAGCGTCATTCTGATCATCATGCTTATCCAACACGACCATTTCAGGCGTTACGCCATTTCGATCAAGCACCTGAGTTACCAAGCGGATATGCCAGCATGTTATTGCCAGCCATGATTCCACCACTTTGGTTCAAAATGATGGATCAGCGTGTGCTGGCGCATTATAAAGGCGATTTATCTAAAGCCAATATATATCCTAAACGCCGTGCCAAATTGTTTGCAAAATTTGGTCTAACCGATCCAATGCAATCATCTGAATAAATAAAAAAGCCTCTTATGAGGCTTTTTTTAAACTTAAAAAATTGAATTACTTGAGCTCGCTGGACGATTTACCGAGTTCTCGCCGTGCAATAATGAGTAACTGAATTTGTTGAGTTCCTTCAAAAATATCTAGAATTTTTGAGTCACGCGCCCATTTTTCGAGTAGTTCATCTTCGTTATAACCCAAACCTGCCGCGAGTTCGACGCATTTTAGGGTGATTTCATTACAAATCCGTGCAGCTTTGGCTTTTGCGATTGAGGCTTCTTTCGAGTTGGGTTGTTTATTGTCAGCCATCCATGTTGCTTTAAGGGTCAATAAACGAGCCGCTTCCCATTCAGCTTCCATTCGATAGACCTGCGCCGCCAAATGAGAAGTCTGTAAATAGGGGGTGCTGTAATGCGGATCGAGATGATCTTTTAGCAGTATTTTAATGCGTTCTAGTGATGCTTTGGCACATCCTATGGCCATAGCAGCAACGAGTGGGCGGGTATTATCAAAGGTTTCCATAACACCTGCAAAGCCTTTGGCAACATCGATCTCAGCATTGCCAAGCAAGTTTTCGGCACCAATACGACAATCGACAAAACTAATTGCAGCGGTATCTGAGGCCTTAATTCCAAGTTTGTGCTCCAGACGTTCAATGGTCATGCCCGGCGTGCCTTTAGGCACCACAAACGACTTAATTGCAGCTCGACCCAGCTTTCGATCCAGTGTTGCCCAAACCACCACAGCATCAGCACGGGCACCCGACGTCACATATATTTTCTCACCATTTAAAATGTAGTCATTACCGTCTTTTACTGCGGTGGTTCGAATGGCAGCGGAGTCGGAGCCACAATTGGGTTCGGTAATGGCCATTGCAGCCCAGATGCCTTTAAAGCGTTTCAGCTGTTCGTCATTTGCTACCGCTGCAATGGCAGAGTTACCAAGTCCCTGACGCGGCATACTGAGCAGTAATCCGGTATCGCCATAGCACATTTCTATAATACCGAGTGCGGTTGACATATTGGTGCCGTTTCGAATGCCTTCTCGATTTTCATCGCCGCGTTTGCTCGCACCCGCTGCGCCTGCATTGATCCCGTCACCACCTTCATTCATGCCGTCAATCAGTGAGGCAATCATATCGAGTTCTTTAGGATAGGCGTGCTCAGCTTTGTCATATTTACGTGAAATGGGGCGTAAAACATTGACTGCGACATCATGCGCCTGACTGACCATCATTTTAAATTTTTTGGGAGTTTGTAAGTTCATGGCATATCCTTTATTGTGCTTGTCGTGTATTTATGCATGTAAGCCCGAGTGAACAATCGCAGTTGCGCGCAAATCTCGATACCAGCGTTCGACAGGATGTTCTTTGGTAAAGCCATGACCACCCAGAATTTGCACGCCATCTGTGCCGATCCGCATGGATTTTTCGGCACACAATAAACGAGCCAAGTACGCTTCACGATGAAAGGATTGGCCAGCTTCTGCAAGACTGGCCGCATTCCAAACCAGCATCCGCATTGCATCAATCTCTATCGCCATATCGGCCACCATAAATGCCACACTTTGACGATGCGAGATAGGTTCGCCAAAGGCGATCCGATCATTGGCATAGTCAATACAATAGCGTTTAACCGCCTCGCAAGTGCCAACTGCCATGGCACACCACATCAAGTTACCCAAATCGACAAATGCACTGTAGTCAAAATCATCGTCACCTAAGCGCTGGGCAGGGGTCTGCTGAAACTCAAGTGTTACCGTTTCAGTCGCTTTTAAACCCATCGCTGGTGATGACTTTATGGCAATCGTGTCACTTCGCTCAACTACAAATACATCGGGCTGGCCCTCAAGCATGGCACTGACGAGGTAAAGATCGGCATGCTCACCTAAAAGCACCAATGTTTTTTGTCCATCCAAGTAAAAATGGTCACCTTCACGCTTGGCTGTCGTTTTAAGCTGAAACGGATTAAATGCGACAGTATTCTCTTGCGTTGCAAAAGTGGCTTTTAACTGACTATCTTCAGCAAAAGCGGATAAATAACGTGATTGAATGCTTTGTGATCCCCAGCGAGTGATCGCATTGATGGCACTAAAGCTGCTTAAAATCCCTGCGGCTAGACTAAAATCACCTTGCGCCAGATCTTCTGCAATTAAAATATTACTCACAATATTTTGCTCACTGGCTACACCTCCTGCAGCTTCGGGAAGGGCGTAATAATTCAGGCCAAGTTCATCTAGATATTGCCAAATAGTTTTGGGGAATTGTGCATCATGATCGGCTTGATGTGCATGTGTATAGAGCACTTCCTGTGCAAATTTGCGCATGGCTTCGCGAGTCATGGTTTGTTCTTCGGTCAAACTCAAATCAAATAAATCTTTGTTTTGCCGAGGCAGGCGCTGTCGATCAATTGAGTTGGATTTAAACGTTTTCTGCGCTTTTGAAAGTGCCTTAAAGCCTGTTTTTGAACCTTGATAAAGTGATCGTTCTACAAACTTTCTAAGTTTGAGTTGATCAAGTACGTCACTTCCTGCAAGTTTGGTAATCAATGATAGTCCTAAACCTTGCGCCTTACTCACCATATTTGACATTGCAAACTCCGTTGCCCTGAAGGGAATACGAACTATGCTGACATGCTGTAAAAGTAAAGACTATGTCATGGATGACAGGTGAAAAAAATTCGACTAACGGTAAAAGACAATTTTTTATATTTATAAGTGTATGAATATTATGAAATTTAATCGATTTTTGAAAATGAGCTTTTAACGGAATTGACTAGGATGACAAATGTCATCCTAGTCAATTGAATCATTGAACAAATTTTTGAATCATACGGCGAACATTGGTTTTGGCTTCAATCACGGTCATAAAGGTATATGCACCAATGAATTTACGGCTGATAAACATAAATTCTTTTGGCGGTACAGAAAAATAACGCGAGGCCATCGATTTGCTGGCTTGTTGCATCACACGGCTATGTAGCTGGCTTTTTTTCCAGTCATAGCGGTTATCCTGATCCATCAGACCCTCTGGCATGTCTGGATTATTTTGTGGTGAACTGAAAGCTTCAGTTGCCAGCAAGAAAACCTTGGCCATATCTGGCTTGATGCTTTGCGGGATTGAGTCAAAGAAACCGTAACCTGTCATGGCTGCAACCATTTCTTCACTGCTGTGATGATAGCCAGCCTGAATCAAATTACGTGCAACGTTGAGCAGATGATCATCGAATTGGCGGATCGCACCAAAATCGAGTAAAACAATTTTATCGTTGATGTCATCGCCATTGCCCAAACGTACCAAATAGTTGCCGAAGTTTGGATCGGTCTGCATTTCTCCCCACTCAAAAATCTCGCGGACAGCAATTTCAAGAGAGGCTTCACCCAGTTGATTACGGCGTTCTTGTGGCAAAGACAACATCACGGGGCTATTAATTGGGACGCCACGTTCATAGGTCATGCATAAGATTTTGCTGGTACAGTAGCGGTCGACAATTTGAGGAACAACATAACGTGGATCGCTTTTTAAGCGCTCTGCAAAGCGACGCGTGGTTGCAGCTTCAATATCGTAACTCACCTCACGGTGCATCATTTCTCTGACTTCTTCAAACCACTGATCAAACTCACGTGTTTGCGGCACCATGCGGGTGAGTTTCAGCATGTTTTTAAACAGGCTCATATCCGAGTCAATGGCTTCGGCCACACCTGGATACTGAATTTTTAATACCAGCTCTTGACCGTCAGATTTACGTGTTGCGCGGTGAACCTGTGCCAATGAAGCGGTACCGATAGGTTCATGATCAATAATAAGATCATCCAGCTTACTGCCCAGTTGCGTTTGTAAATGCGATTTGATTGCAGGCCAAGCCAATGCGACGGTCTGGTTATTGAGGGTATTGAGTGCCTGGGTAATTTCCTCAGGTAGAAAGTGCTCGCCGTAGAGTGCCATCATCTGGCCGATTTTGACGATAGAGCCTTTCAGTTTGCCAATTTCAGAAACCAAATAATTGGCTTGTTCGGTCATGGCTTTTTTTCTTTTCTTTTCCTTTTCTGCTTCACTTGAAAACATTGAGCTTGCACTTGCAGTGGCCCAGCGCGTGCCTGCGAGGAACGAGGCTTTTGCGATCGATAAGCGTCGATCCATCGAAGAAGTTTTTAAATTCTTAAGCTTATCGTTCTGATTTGACATATAAAATCCTTTGCTGAAACACGCAGAAAAGTAATGAAGACAATTGTAACGAATACTACAGGCTCTAATCGTATTAAAACAGTCATAGGCTGTTTAAAAGATGAAAAGTATTACTGCAATCAGACGCTGAAATTGAGGGTATCGTATTTTAAGGCAATTTTGTAAGTGAATAAAACTGAATTGTGATGAACTGCAGTCGATTTATCTGAATTCATTCAACTTTTTCACCAAGTATTGTTATTCAGTATCCAGCTTGACTACATCGCATACTGAATCTTGATCTGGTGACGCTGTTTGAGTTGAATCTTGTTGGCTTCAATATGCTTGGCAATCATGCTCTTGACCAAATCGTGAGTAAAACCCAAGGCGTATCCTTTTACAATCACAATACTAGGGAGTGTAAAAAAGAAGTATCGCGCATCGTCGAGTGAAGGCTGATCAAAAATTTTGTGTTCTTGCAAGGTTTCACAAAAGAACGTTTTTTCATTTTGCACATGATGTGAAGCGTTGTCACTCCAGTACTTTTCACGCATTGCCATAAGATTATTATGCTTATAACTCATATCGGATGTACCTCTAGATGGATCAATCAAAACTTATCACATTATTCGCTCAGATGAGTTTAATCAACTCAATGTGAAATCTTTGCGAAGCGTGTTGGTCCGCTGTTGATGAAAGTCTACAAGTAAATGAACAGACTATAATGAGTAAATTACAAAGAAAAAAATACAGTGATGAAGATTAAGCCATGAACATGGTCAGGTTTAAGCTACATCACTGTATGGCTGAAATCGTGAATTATTTTAATCGTTGAGTAGTTTTTCTGTATTACCGCGTTTGACCGAATAGCGGCTATAAAAATAAATCACGAGCCCGAGCAGGTACAAAATACCAGACAACAATAACAAAGACAGACCTGCAGCATATAACAGCCACACCGCATATAAGGTTGCGATACCGGCAATAAAAATATGTTTGCCGCGTTTGTGGCGTGCAGATTCTTTCAGATAAAAAGCAGAAACCAAAAAGTAAGGCAACAGGATCATGACCGATGAGATCAGTAAAAGCTGGGTGTAGTTTTTATTGAAAAAACATACTGCAATCAACGAAAGCTGTACCACAATCGAAGTCAGCCACAATGATGTAATCGGTACATTATTGGTATTGGTTTTTAAAAAACTTTTTGGAAAGGCGCCATTTTTTGCAGCCAAAAATGGAATTTCGGTTGCAAACAAGGTCCAGCTTAAATAGGACGAAGAAACTGAAATAATCAGCCCCAATGTAATGACAATGGTACCCGGTAAACCAATCAATTGCGCAAGGATACTGGCCATAGACGGATTATGCATACCTGCAATCTCTGCACGCGTATTGATACCATATGACAATACCGTCACCATGACATAAAAGCCCAGTGCCAATAACACACCCAGTAGAGTTGCTTTACCGATATCGTTTCTACGTTTGGCGCGTGACGACAGGACAACGGCGCCTTCGATACCTGTAAATACCCAGAGCGTAATCAGCATGACATCACGCACTTGTTGCCATACTGGCATTTGTAAGGACGTATCGAGAAAATTTAATTTGAATAGTTCAAGCTTGAACGCCACAAACGAAAACAAAATAAACACGACAAGTGGCACAATCTTGGCAATTGTTGCCAGCAAATTGACCAAAGCCGCTTCTTTAATGCCTCTACTGACCAGCCAGTGCACAAGCCAGACAAAAATGGATGAGCCTATAAGCGCATATAGGGTATTGCCTTCACCAAAGTAGGTATGTTCAGGCGTATCGGTAAACATACCCACCGCAGAAAAAGCAATGACCACATAGCCAACAATCCCGACAGTGGTACAGAGCCAGTAACCCCAGGCAGAACAAAAGCCGATCAAATCGCCAAAGCCTTCGCGTGCATAGTTATAAATCCCGCCGTCCAGATCTGGACGTTGACGGGTTAAATGTAGCAAGGATATCGCCAGAAAAATAATACCGACGCCAGTGATCAGCCATGCAAACAGTAAAGCAGAACCATTGGCAACAGCAGCCATATTTTGTGGCAGACTAAATACGCCTGAACCGACCATGGAACTAAACACCAAGGCGGTGAGGGAGAGTAAACCAATTTTAGAAGTGGACATGCGGCTTAGTCTTGAAAAAATTGAGAGAGTTTCTGAATATGTTCAGGACCAATACCACAGCATCCCCCAATCATACTGGCGCCAGCATCTTGCCATTGTTTGGCAAATTGCAAATACGCGTCTGGATCTAAGTCTTTTCTGATTTCATCTAGACCATCATTGGCTGTGGCTTCACTGTTTTGTGGCGGAAATGCATTCGCATAGGCACCAATTTTAATGGTGTCTGGAATGAGTTCACGAATTTCTTGAATCGCTTGAAGAATGACTTCTGGCTGACAGCAGTTGAACAGTACGGCACTGACATTTAGTGATTTAATCAGTTCGGCAGTTTCTGCGATGCTTTCGCCAGAACGTAGCTGTGCAGCAGGAAGCGCCTGATCATCTTGGAGGGTAAAGGAAACCCAGAATTCACGACCGTCTTGAGGTAAAAGCTCACGAACAGTACGAACTTCTGCCAAACACGACTGAGTTTCTGCAAGCCATAAGTCAACGTCAGGCGACAATGCTTCAATAATAGGGCGTGCCAAAGTGGCTGCTTCATCTGCCTGAAATAAATCGGCGCGGTAAGAACCAAAAAGTGGAGGAAGACAGCCCGCAATCTGCACCGCAGCGCCACTTTCTTCAACTGCACGTTTGGCCTGAGTAGTGGCAACCTTGACTAAATCAGTGACCTCTTGATCAAAACGGTCTTGACCAATATGAAAAGGTACAACTGCATAGTTGTTGGTGGTAATGACTTCAGCGCCTGCACGAATAAAATCTAGATGAACCTGCTTCACAATATCAGGTGCTTCGGTAAGTGCCAAAGCTGACCATTCAGGTTGTCTAAAAGGTGCACCACGACGAGCCAGCTCGCGCCCAAATCCGCCATCTAAAATTTTCATAAGATCTCGAATACAAAAAAAGTTGATTATAGAGGATATAAGCACCGCCACCTGTGTAAAAAATTGACAACTGGGGGTATGCTTATAAAAAAATAAGCAATTTATATGAATATTTTAGATAAAGAAAGATTAATTTGGTTCAATCATTCTTAATGAAAGATGACCCAGATTTATCGATCAATTTCAAGTGCATGACCTCTGCAATTGAGATACAACTGCTGATTGTGCCATGCGATTTGTCCCGATACGATGGTGGTGGCGACGCGATACTGAAAACTTTTATGCTGAAAAGGGGTCCAGCCACAGTGCATGTAAATCGGCTGCTCGGCAACGGACCATGGATTTTTTTCGACTAAAACCAGATCGGCCCAATAACCTTCTCGAATATAGCCGCGCTCTTTAATTTTAAATAAATCGGCCACGCGATGTGAGGTTTTGCTGACCATATCTTCGATACGTAATTGGTCTGCCGCAACCAGCTCAAGCAACGCAGGTAGGGCATGCTGAACAAGGGGTAAACCTGCTGGCGCATTGAAGTAACTGTTATGTTTTTCATCCCAAGTATGCGGAGCATGATCTGTACCAATAATATCTAACAAATCACTTGATGAAACAGCTTTAATCAAGGCATCTCGATCAGTTTTTGTTTTGATTGACGGGTTACACTTGATCAGATGACCGAGCTGGTCGTAATCTTGGGCATCAAAATGTAAATGATGAATACATACTTCAGCTGTTATGTGCTTTTCATGAAGCGGTTTATTTTCAAAAAGTGATAACTCTTTGGCTGTGGTCAGGTGCAGTACATGCAATTGCGTCTGATATTTTTTTGCCAGCTCGACTGCCATTTTTGAGCTTGCATAGCAGCAAGCTTCATCGCGAATCAGTGGGTGAAAATGCGCAGGAACATTCTCACCATATTGCGCCCGATACAGCGCCTCATTGGCAGTAACAATGGGGCTAGATTCACAGTGCGTGAGTAAAATAGTGGGAACATGAGCAAATAAAAACTCAAGCGCTTTGGGATCATCTACCAGCATATTGCCAGTAGAAGAACCCATAAAGACTTTCACGCCACTGACCAGCTTTGGATCGAGCTGCTCAATGATCGACAGATTGTCTGCACTTACACCAAAATGAAATGCATAATTGCCATGACTCGAGCGGGCTGCAATTGCTTTTTTGGCATTCAAGGCATCTAAGTTTAGCGTAGCGGGCTTGGTATTGGGCATGTCCATGAAGCTGGTAATGCCACCTACAGTTGCTGCTGCCGACTCAGAAGCAATAGTGCCTTTATGTGGCGCACCCGGATCACGAAAGTGAACCTGATCGTCAATCATGCCGGGCAGTAGCCAAGCGCCATTGGCCTCGATCTCTTTTGCACGATGTATGCCTGTAATCGAGGACTGTATTTTGGAAATACGGCCTTGCTGAATCAAAACATCACAAAATTGGCTATGACCTTCATTGACCAGATGTGCGTTACGAATAATCAGGTTGGGTAAGGCATTAAAACTCATTAGATAATGCCTTGTATCCTTGAACCAATTCAATATTGGTGGTCACCACGCTTTCTGAAAATTCGGTAATCGAGACATCAATTGGGGGATACGCCGCCAAGTCGGTTTTGGCGTTGATATAACTCATGGCAGGGACATAAAAGTTAGACGGTAAATCACGTCCATCGACAACGGCATTGTGACGAATGGCACTATTATTACCGATTTTGCAATTAAATAGCACACTGTTAAAACCGACAAAAACACGTGCACCGATGACGCATGGCCCATGAATAATCGATCGGTGCGCAATTGATGAGTTTTCACCAATTTGAACGGCTGCACCGGCTTTTGAATGAATAACCACACCGTCTTGAATATTCGAATTTGCACCAATCACGATCGGTTCCATATCACCATTTTCATCGGTTTCATCTGCACGAATGACAGCGTAAGGCCCAACAAACACATTGGCGTGAATGATGACTTTGCCACAAATGATTGCAGTCTGATCAATGTAGGCAGATTGATGAATTTGCGGCAAATGGCCTGATGGGTTTTTACGAATCATAGTCAATATTATTAAGCAGTGAATGAATAGGAGTTACAGTGATCTGTATTATTGTTATGTTATAACATAACAATAAATTCAATCAAGTCATTCAATCCTTAAATTTTGGCCTAAAATGTTGTTTATTCGTCCTTTGATTCAGGAATAGGCTTGAATTGTAATTGCACGCATAATCCATTTAAAAGATTAGACGTCTTAAATTGCATAGATGCATCGAGTGACTGCAATGCGGTATTGACAATCGAAAGCCCTAAACCACTTCCTATTGCATTATGCTGAGTTTTTTCTAAACGAACAAAACGTTGCAACACATGATTGTATTGATGCTCTGAAATCCCCGGGCCATTGTCGTGGATATCGACACAGATCATTTCATGATCGTATGAAACTAAAATACAGACCTGATTTTTGGGTGGGCTGTATTTAATGGCATTATCGATGAGGTTGATAAATATACTTTGCAAGGTATTGGGGCGCGCCAAAATCATCACTTGCTCGAGAGCGGGCTCAATACTGACTTGAATTTCGATTTGTTTTTTACGCGCATTGGACAATAACTGACCGACACTTAAGCGAAGTGCATTGACAAGATTGAGTGACTGTAGTGGCTCATCTTGCTGAATTTCCTGATGTGCCAAACTCATGAGCTGATCGACCAGATGTGACATGCGTTTCAGACTCAGAGATAGATCATTCAGATTTTCTTGATAAAACGGATGATCCTGTGGTGTTTTAAGTAAAAGTGAGGTTTGTAGCTTTAAAGCAGTCAGTGGCGTTCGAAGTTCATGAGCAGCATTGGCAATAAACACTTGCTGCTGATTTTTTGCCTCATCAATGCGCTTAAACAAATAGTTGAGTTCATCTATGGCTGGGCGGATTTCCATCGGCAAATGATCAATTTTGACCTCTGACAGATCGGTGTAATTGCGCTCTGAAAAGGTACTACGAAGTTTGGTGAGCGTTTTGAGGTGATGACGAATCAAACGATATACCCCATAAATACCAAATGGCATAAAAAAGATATACGGAATCAGCATGTTAAATGCCAATTCTTTGGCCAGATGTCGCCGAACTTTGATTAACTGACTAATCTGAATTTGCTTGTCTTTGGCAGGATACACATAAATTTTAAGTTCGCCGCGGATGGTTTTTTTTCTTGTGAAATATGGGGTAGAGGAGTATGGCAAAATATAGTCGTATTGTTGGCTTAGTTTTGCAAGTTCGGTATCTTTAATAATGTCGATAAAGACATCGGTTTCATCATACTCAGCTTTAGGATCATAAGTAGATAAGCGTAATGACAAGTCGTTTTTATCGAGAAATTCCGCCATTTCCTGCATTTGGCGATCGATTACCTCCTGAGATTCTTCTAATGCAATTCGATACGCCGCAATTCCGATAAAAAAAAGCAAAAAAATACTGAAAAGCGAAATGCTCCACGTCATACGTTGGCTGAGTGGTTTTTCGCGATAAAAGGATCGCAGCTGACTGAACCTGAATTTCAGGCCTCGGTGGTCATTTGTCTGTGCTTTCAACACAATAGCCTAAGCCTCGCACATTTCTGATAAAATCTTTCCCTAGCTTTTGTCTTAAATTATGAATATGGACCTCAATGGTATTGCTGTTGACTTCATCATCGCAATCGTAGAGTTTTTCTTCGAGCATATTTTTAGAAAAAATCTGATTGGGATACATCATCATCGGTTCTAAAATGGCCCACTCTTTATTTGAAACATTAATGGGCTGGCCTTCTTTGAGCAGTCGATGTGTATTTGGAAAAAGCTGAATCTGACCCACTTTAAAACTAATTTCACTTAAAGAGGAATAATTACCGCGTCGCAAAACGGATTCAATCCGTGCCACTAACTCATCAAAATCGTAAGGCTTGACGATATAATCATCTGCGCCGAGCTTCAAACCCTGAATCTTTTCTTTACTCTGATCGCGGGCACTGATAATAATCACTGCCAGCTTGTTTAGCTCCATTTTTTTACGAATGTGCTTGAGTACGTCTAGGCCGTCAAGTTCCGGCAAGCCCAGATCGAGTAAAACCAAGTGATAAGTCTGGCGAAATAAAAAATCGAGTGCCTCGATGCCATTTTTGGCCCAATCGACTTCAAACTTCTCATGCTGAAGCAGCTTGAAAGTCGTTTTACCGATCATGACATCGTCTTCTATGTATAAAATTCTGATCACGCTACAGTTTACCTCTGCATTGAGCGGTCAAATCCAAGCTTGAATCCAATACCTGTGTTCGAATATGCAACAAGCCCAACACGGTTGGAAACAAATTATCTTGACTGACCGGATTATTTTTTTGTCCGTTTAAGCACTGCTTGATTGTTTGTTGCTGTGGCCATGTCGTTGAAAACCAGAATAACATAGGAATGTGCGTTTGTTCTTTCGGCGCCATAAAATAAGGCGTACCGTGGAGATACAATCCATTTTCACCAGTCGATTCACCGTGATCCGATAAATACATCAGACCTGTCGAGACCGGTAAAGCATCGAGGGTATGAATCAATGTACTCAGTACGTGATCGGTATACAAAATGGTGTTGTCGTAGCTATTGATCAAGCTTTCGCGTGAGCAGTTTTGAATGTTGTTGGTGTCACAGGTCGGCGTAAATTTTTTAAAAGCAGCAGGGTAGCGTTTGTAATAAGCTGGCCCATGGCTCCCTAGTTGATGCAATACAATCAATTGATCTTTTTTGAGCTGCTTTAAGTCGAGCGCTTTAAGATAATCCTTTAAGGCATCGATTAAAATTCCGTCATAACATTCGCCGTCTTTACACTCATTTTTGTAACGTGGATCATCTTTAGGCGAGATGTAATGTTGTATACGATCACATGCGCCTTTGCAGCCCGAGTTGTTGTCAATCCATGTCACTTCATAGCCTGCGCGCTGTACAATATCTAACAGGCCTTCACGATGACCCGCCAATGCTTCGTCATACGCGCTGCGCTTCATGCCTGAAAACATACACGGCACTGAAACTGAGGTTTGCGTACCACAAGAGGAGGCTTGAGTAAAATTTACCAGATCAAGTTTACTTAGCTCTGGATTGGTCGGTTTGTGATAACCATTTAGGCTAAAGTTTTCTGCACGCGCTGTTTCACCCACCACCAGCACCATAATTTTAGGTGCATGTGCACCCACAGTATGTACGATGTGTGCATCTTCACCGTATTTGACCAAAGGCAGATCGCGTTTTTTATATTGCCGGCGGAAATAACTCCAGCTACTCGAGATCACATTTAGCGGTGAAATCTGTGCTTTAAGCTCTCTATTTTCGCGAAAGATCGGCGCATATTGGCTATAAAAAGAAAAAAGCCCAGCACCTATCATAAAAAGTGCTACAGCCAAGCTGCCGAATTTACCAATCAACAAATGCTTAAGGTTATTTGCTGGCTTGATTTGAATAAATAAAAGACCAATTAAAGGTACAACAATGAGTTTAAGTACCCATAACAACAGCGGTATAGAGAGTAAATCCAATGCTTCACGCGTATCGGTTTGCATGACATTTTCAATCTGCGCGGTATTGACATTTACACCAAGCTGATTGACAAAATAAGAGGTTAATCCCGTCAGTACAATCATGATCACAGCGACAGTTTTGGCAGATGCTCGCCAACTGATCAATTGTAAAAAGATAAAATTTACGCCAGCAATCAGTAAAAATGTGGCACTCATAAACAGTACTTGCATCAAACCGTCAAATGCACTGAGCTGCACAACTTTATGATAAAAACTGCCATTGGTAAAACTGGCCAACCAGCAAGCCAGAATAGCATTAAAGGTGTGTATCGAGACACGCCATTGTTTGTTTGGTGTTAAAGCGGCAAACATATTTAGGTCTTTAAAAGTTCATTGAGATTCTAGTAGTATTATAGAACTCAAAAATTAAGAAAAAATTAGATTTAGAATGAATTCACGATCTTCTCATAGTTAGAACTTACATATTTTCAAGTGCTTAATATAAGAAAATGGCCATTTTGATCGATCTTTTGTCTTGTAGAAAAGATATTTGAAAATTTTTTAATGATCATTTGTTTTTAGGTTTTTGTTTTTTTTAGATTATTTAAAATATTGATGTCTGTCATTGAGATCTTTTAATTGGATAAGTTTTGTGCGCTAACGCAAGATGAAACTAGATAAAACAACACTCAAAGGAATTGTGTGATGAAAAAAGTTCGTATTGCATTGGTGGGTGGTGGTATTGCGGGAGTCGCGCTTGCAGCCAACTTATTTAAACAGCCGCATTTAGATGTTTGCTTATATGAAGCAGCACCTCAATTTTCTGAAATTGGTGCCGGAATTTCATTTGGCGCGAATGCGGTTCGTGCCATTGAGCTACTTGGTTTGTCTTCGCAATATACCGCGATTGCAGATCAAGTATCTGCGCCATTTCAGGATGTGTGGTTTCAATGGCGAAATGGCTATAACGATGATTATTTGTCGAGTTCAATTTCTCCTCAGGTTGGTCAGTCTTCGGTGCATCGTGCCGATTTCTTAGATGCTATTTTAGGAAATATTCCACAGCACCAGTGTAAGTTTAATAAAAAACTCAAATCGATTCAGGAGTACGATACGCATATTGAATTGAGTTTTGAAGATGGTACACGCGCCGAAGCCGATTATGTCATCGGTGCAGATGGTATACACTCCGCCACGCGTGATTATGTGCTGCAAACCCATCAGTTTGCTCCGGTACGTCCTAATTTTACTGGCACGTGGGCTTACCGCGGTATCATCAAAGCGACAGAATTTAGAGAGGCCATTGTCGCAGCCGGCTTAGATGTAGAAATTGCCGACGTACCACAAATGTTTTTAGGCAAAAACAAGCACATTTTGACCTTTCCGATTCGCCAAGGTGAAGACATTAACATTGTGGCGTTTAAGACAAACGCTGAGCAGCTTACGCTTGCAGAACATACCCCATGGACACGTGCGGTAGACAAACAGGAAATGTTGGACGATTTTCAGGACTGGAGCGAAAGCTGCCGAATTTTACTCGGTTTGATTGAGCGTCCGACCTTATGGGCACTGCACGAACTGGCCGAATTGCCGACTTATCAAAGTCACTTTGGCCGCGTCATATTAATGGGAGATGCTGCACACGCCATGCTTCCACATCAGGGTGCCGGAGCAGGACAAGGGCTTGAAGATGCACTCACGCTAAAAGTATTGTTTGAGCACACTGAGCTGACTGTTGAAGATTTACCGCGAATTTCTGCAATTTATGAACAGATCCGAAAAGAACGCGCCTGTAAGGTTCAGCGTACTTCGCGTGAGTCTGGGCAAATATATGAACTTAACTCAGCGCTGTATCCAAGCTTTGAAGCAGTGGGTGCACATTTGCAAAACCGTTTTGACTGGTTATGGCAGCATGATTTAGCACAAGACATGTTAGCGGCCCGAGCAGCGCTATCGCCTGTTGCAACGATTTAAACACTAACAATTTGGCACAAGAGTGTTTTGAACGACTTGTGCCTTTAGCACAATTCTATTTTGAAAAAGTTGAATAAAAGTGTTTATGATAGGATTAAATTAAAATCATGGAAGATCTTAAAACGTGGACTTAAGTCTGATCCGTATTTTTATTTGTGTTTATGAAAATAAAAATATCAGTAAAGCCGCTGAGATTTTAAATCTGAGTCAACCTTCTGTTACCTATAATTTAAATCGATTACGTAAGCATTTAAATAATCCTTTATTTGAACGCACGCAATATGGTGTGGAAGCAACTAAATTATCGCATGAATTATATCCTGTATTTAAAGAGTCGATTTTAAAAATTGAAATAGCAGTCGATGAGGCATTAAATTTTAATCCACTCACTTCAAATAAAATCTTTCGAATTGGTTTATCAGATATTGGTGAAATTTGCTTATTACCGACATTAATCGAATACTTAAGAGCACATGCACCAAAAATAAAAATAGAAGTAGAAGAGATTAAAATTGATCAAGTCGAAAAATGGTTAATCGAAGGATTTATTGATGTGGCTATTTTTAATAGTACACATTTGGAGTTTAAGCATCTTGAATATGAGACTCTTTTTTTAGAGCGATATGTTGCACTGGTTAATATGAATCATCCGCGAATAGGAAGTACGCTCAGTTTTGATGCGTATTTAAATGAATCTCATGTGGCGATAAAGTCATCTACCGGGCATACTCAGGTCGATCATGTATTAAAATTAATGGGGCATCAGCGTAAAATTGCTTTGGAAGTACCCCATTTTGGAGTTTTACAAGGTGTGCTGGATAAAACAGATTTGATGGTGACGCTGCCCAGTCGTGCTGCACAGCAATATTTAAATCAATCCCATGTCCGTGTTTTGGAGTTGCCGTTTCAAATGTCTGAATTTTATGTGGGCTTACATTGGTTTGCCCAAACCAATGAACCTCTTGCTCGGACATGGTTGATTCAAACCTGTAAAAAGGTTATTTCAGTTTTGTAAGACCGCGGGCTAAGCCCGGCAGTCTAAACAATTAATCATGACTGGCTTCAATAATTTTAGTCGCCAATTCCTGAGGGCGGGTAAACATTGCTTCATGGCTTCCACCCATTTCAACCAACTTGAATTCTCCAAGTCGGCTCGACATTTTAGGGTGCCAAAAGCCAGCAGGTAAAGCCTGATCTTCGGTGCAGTTCAGGTAGCTTTTTGGAATATTCAGCGTATAGAATTTTTTTAGATCCAGTCGATCATGAAAGGGCTGACAAGGCTCAGGCGTAAGCATCTTGTATGTTTCCTCGGCCATTTGATCATCTGCATCATTGATGAAAGCATTACGCCATACTTCATAAGGCAGTAAAACGGTATTATCACCCGATGCTGCGGCCAAACTCGTAAACAGCTCGTAGTAGGCTTCCGGCATGTTATCAAACATATTTTCGCCGTCTTGTAAAACAAAAGCATTCCAGTAAATCAGCCTTTGAATGCGCTCGGGAATGACCTCGGCGACTTTGGAAATAATGGTGCCACCATAGCTGTGCCCAAGCAGTACAATCTCACTGAGATTATGCTTTACGATATAATCCGCAATCGATTGACTGCACTGCGCGTGAGTCACATTCCGGTCGGCATTTGAGCCATGGCCTGCCACAGTAGGACAGTGCACGGTATGGCCTTGAGCACGTAAATGAGTGGCTACAGGTTCCCAGAGAGAGCCATCGTGCCATGAGCCATGAACAAGTACATATGTTGTCATTTTGATCGTCCTTTAATGTATTGATCGCGTTTAAAAGTCTTTTGAAATTCCGAGGGTAATCACATGGTTCTGATTACTTAAATGGGTACCTGTGCTGTTTCCAGTGCCATTTAAGGTTTTGTTCACCGCATATTCATAGCTAAGATTGAGTGTTGCAAAACCAAGATCACGGCCGTAGCCAATAGTCCATGATTGATTGGCGACGGCATTGGCATAAAAATTCACCAATGTGTCTTGAGTATCTACGACTGAGTCTGCATGGCTATAGCCAAAACGCAAATGATCATGAGGTGTGAGTTGATAATCCACGCCAGCTCGATAAATCGTTTGATTTTGCCAGTTAAAAGAACCTTTTTTCCCTAATCCATCAGCATCTTGCCAATTAAAACGTACGATATCGGCTGCTAGAGTAAGTTTTTGATTTGGTTTGTGTTTAATCCCGATTCCATAACGTTCTGGCAAATTAATTCTGCCTTCACTGCGTGCCAATAAATCATTTTTATAGTCATCGAGCTTCGAAAATTTCATTTCAGTGCTATAGCTCGCGCCAAGCCACCAATTGGGTTGAAATTCCCAAGTCGTACCTACACTTGCACCAATGCCATAGGCCCATTGATTACCATGGCTTTCTAGAAAAATAGGCGTGCCTTGTCCATCGACTCCTGCAAGTACACCTTTTGCCCTAAATTGCTGAATGCCTAAATCTAAACTCGCCCCCAAACTGAGATTCGGTAAAACCTTGTACGATACCGTTGGACTTGCCTTTACAATCGCCAGATTATCTTTGGCTTTATCGGCTGGAAACCCATGGATTGCAGGTTCATCATAGTCTACTGAAGCACCTGCACCCGTGAGACTTAAACCCCAACTTAAGCGGTCGTTATAATGCTGCACCAAAGCCAGACTTGGAATCGGAATGACTTTATTGGAATAAAAGCCTTCTGGTTGATTCAGTAAGGTTGCTTTAGAACGAATATTTAATAACGAAAGTTGGGCATCTGCACCACTGTTTTGAAAAGACAGATTGGCAGGATTATCATGAATCGAGGTTCGATCCATACCTTGAGCAAGACTTACACCGCCCATAGCGCTTGAAACTTGTCCAGATCCAGTATTATAAACGCCATTAAATGCATAGCTTGATAACGGCATACAGCCGATCAGAACCAGAGATAATTTATGAGGAAACATACTCAAAATCCTTGTATTGGATAAGTCAAACCATTTGACTTTTATTTATCTAAAATTATTTAGAGTATTTTAAATTTTAAATGATTGGTTTTATATTTTTAGTCATGTGAGAGTATATATTTATACATTATTGATATAATAATTTTATGGGTAAATTAAAAAGGTTCTTAATAAGAACCTTTTTAATTAAAACTGATTATTTGGCTTGTGTATTGTTTTTTAACCACGCTCTTATTATATTGATTGTCTCTTTGGTTTTATTGAGTACGCCATACATTTCAAAAAAACCATGTACCACACCTTTTATTTCATGATATTCAATATTTACTAAACTGCTTTTTAATTTTTCAAAATAAACACGACCCTGATCACGTAAAGGATCAAATTCGGCTGTTATAATTAATGTAGATGGAAGATGTTGGTGACTTTGAGCGAGTAGTGGCGAGGCAAGCCATTGATAAGCAAAATCTTCATTTTTCAAATAGATTTGTATCATCTTTGACATTTGTTCGGCAGATAGAGGAGGGGTGAGCTTCTGTTCTTCAAAGGATGGATATTTATTGTCATGTATTACGGTCAGATCAATACATGGGTAGATTAAAATTTGCCCTGCTAAAGAAGTTCTATACGTTTGTTCTTTAAAAGTGAGAGCAGTGATTGCTGCCAGATTGCCACCTGCGCTGTCTCCTGCAACATATAAATGGTCTGGATGAATGCCAAGAGCAGATGCATGTTCAAAAATCCACTGTGTGGCATGAATCGCATCATGAGCAGCTTGAGGGTATGGGTATTCAGGCGCAAGACGATAATCGACACTAATGACATTAACATCTAGATCGTTCACCAAATGTCGACAAAGTAAATCATGCGTTTCGATACTCCCTATACACCAACCTCCGCCATGGAAGTAAATCAGTGTTTCACATGATTCACTATGCTGGCGTTGAGTTTTATACAATCTTAAACGTAAGTTACCATCGTCTACTTGTATCCATAAATCTTCTACGTCTTGAAGTTCAATGAATTGCCCCGCTACGTGAGGACCGAAATTGAGATACCAGTTTCTCATTTCATTGATATTTGGATCATTTAGAGTACCAATATCAAATGCATGTGCACCTTGAGCTTCAAGCATTGCAAAAAAACTTGCCAGTTGAGGATCTAAACTCTGTAACATGTATTAAAAATCCTTTTTTTAAATCATTTTGATTTATTTACGATTTGAGAAGTTATGTCTTGTTCAAGACATCACTTCTCAATGCTTAACCAATTTTTAAAATGGGTTTGAGTGTGATGCCTTTATGGCTATCTATTGCCGCCTGATTAATATCTTTAAAATCATAGAACTTAACCAGTTTGTCGAACGGAAACTTACCTTGCTGATACAGCGAAACCAAAGCCGGAATAAACTTTTTCGGTACGCCGCTACCTTCTACAACGCCGATAATCGATTTGCCGCCAAGCAATAAATCATTCACGTCAAACGCTGCGGTCGTTCCTAAAGGAGGGGCACCCACCACTGCAATGCTGCCAAGAATACCGAGCGCATCGATCCCTTGTTTCAAAATTTCTGGGCGTCCAGTCGATTCAAGAGCAAACTTTACACCACCGCCTGTGATTTCCTTGATGGCTTCGACAGGATCTTGCGTTTTACTGTTGATAACATGGGTCGCGCCAAGTTCTTTGGCTAACGCCAAACGAGACTCGACAATATCCACTGCAATAATAGTGGTCGCACCACATACTTTTGCAGCAAGAAGTGCACTGAGTCCGACTGCGCCCGCACCCCAAGTGACAAAGCTACTGGCAGGCGCGACTTTCAGCGCATTGATTGCAGCACCTGCACCAGTTTGTATGCCGCAGCCGAGTGGCCCCAAAAGTTCAAGCGGTACATCTTTACTCACTTTTACGGCATTATTTTCACGGCTGATGGCGTAGGTTGCAAACGAAGATTGCGCAAAGAAATGATCATGAATTTTATGATGATCGTGCGTGCATACGGCAGAATGCCCATCTGGATCTCCACCACTGAAGTTTCGACCAAAAAAATCCTGACAGTAGGCTGGTTGTCCGCTGCTACACTGCTCACAGCTTCCACAAAAGCCATAGCTGAGCACCACGTGATCACCTACAGTCAAATCTTTGACATTCGGGCCAATGGCTTCAATGATGCCTGAACCCTCGTGACCAAGCACTGCTGGTAATGGAACAGGATAATACTGATCACGCACAATCAGATCGGTATGGCACATTCCCGTTGCTACAATTTTAACCAATACTTCATCGTTTTGAGGTTCACGAATCTTGAGCTGTTTGAGCTCAAAGTCTGCGCCTTTGCATTCGGTCACTGCTGCTGTGATTTCGGTAAACTTTGTCATTTCTGTACATCCTGTATGAGAAAAAAATTAAAATGGATAGCGTGGCGCCTCAGCCTGAATGGTTATCCATTGCCACTGAGTAAATTCATCTGGATTTGCTGGCCCACCAATTCGTGTTGCATTGCCAGACGCGCCAAATCCGCCAAATGGATTAATCGTTTCATCATTTACGGTCTGATCATTGATATGTAACAAACCGACATTTAGCTGTGCACCGAGTTGCATGGCACGCCCCACATTGGATGAAATAATGCCAGCCGAAAGCCCATAATCCCCCATATTGGCCAGTTCAATCGCTTGTTCATCGCTTGCAAAAGGAATCAGTACGGCCACTGGCCCAAAGATCTCTTCACTGAAAATTGGATTGTCTGCTTGCACCTGTGAAAGTACGCTTGGCTCAAAGAACGGGCCATTCGCTTTACCTCCAACTTCAAGGGTCGCGCCGTGTTCAACCGCGGCTTGAACCAATGCTTCTACGCGCTTGCTTTGCTTTTCATTGATCAAAGGGCCAATGGTCACGTTTTGCTCTAAAGGATTACCCACCACAAAGCGTTTGACCTTTTCGATCACGCGCGCTTTGAGGGCATCGTAAATTTTTTCATGAATCAAGATTTTGCCAGATGTCATGCAAATCTGCCCAGAATGCAAAAATGCGCCCCATGCAATATTCTCCGCTGCTAAATCAAAATCGGCATCGTCGAGAATAATCAGCGAGTTTTTGCCGCCAAGTTCTAACGAGACTTTTTTCAAAGTTTTGCCGGCATTCGCACCAATGATACGGCCCACCTGCGTTGAACCCGTAAACTGAATGCTGGCAATATGTGGATCGAGTGTGAGTGCTTCACCTGTATCGGCGCCACCTGGTAATACATGCAGTAATCCCTTTGGTAAGCCAGCCAGTTCAAAAATGCGGGCAATTGCGTAACCACTACACACCGCCGTTCGTTCATCTGGCTTAAGTACCACCGCATTACCAAATGCCAAAGCTGGCCCAACCGCACGAAGCGCCAAATAAAGCGGAAAATTAAAAGGTGAAATCACGCCGACCACACCCAACGGTAAGCGTTTGGCCAAGCTTAATTTACCGTTGCGGCTCGGTAATATGTTCCCCTGATCTAGCTGCGGAAATGCAATACAGTTTTTAAGCATTTGAATGCTTACTTTCACTTCAAACTGAGCTTTAAGTGCCAGTGAGCCACTTTCACGAATCAGCCAATTGACCAGTTCATCTTGGTGCTCTGTGGCAATCTGTACGGCTTTTTCAAATACGGCTTGGCGTTCTAAATAATCGAGCGCCCACCACTGCCGCTGCGCCGTCTGCGCTTCTTTCGCTGCTTGAGCAACATCTGTAGGCGATGCAGAGCCTGTCTGGCCGAGCTGCTCACCTGTGGCAACTTCTATCACATCATAGGGTTGTCCGCTCTCAAACCAACCACCGTTAAATAATTTTTTGTTCCAAATTGAAGCATCAAGTAATGTCATATAGACCTCGTAACGTCCTGTTCGTGCTTTTTCGATAATTTCGTTCTTACGATTGTTTAAAACCACACAGACTAAAATCGTATGTGTAGTATCGATATCTCACCTATTGCAGGGAATGTGCCAATATTTAAATTATTGTTTTTATTTAATTAATTTTTTAAATTTCGGGTGGTTGTTCAGGGGCTGAACACTATTGAATTGTACATTGTCCAGAATCTGAACAATGTACAATACTGTCCTTGAGCTTATTACTGTAAATACTTATACAGTGTTGTTCTTGAGATATTGAGTCGCTTAGCGGCTTGAGAGATGTTGCCTTTTTCTTGTTGCAAAATGTCTAAAACGAGCTGTTTGGTCATCTGATTCAGTGAAGTTTGAGGCTTATTTGCTAGGTAGGATTGGGGCGTAACTTTTCGTTGCTGTGGTAGATGTAAATGTTCAAGATGCGCATGTTCAAGAGAATCATGCGCTATAAGCGCCGCAGAAAGTTGAATCACATGAGCCAATTCTCGAATGTTTCCGGGCCAATCGTAGCGCTCGAACTGTTCTTGAACTTTGACAGACCAACTGTAAATTTTGGCTTTGGCCAGCAGTGTCTTAAAAATATCAATTTTATCTGGACGGTCTTTGAGTTGCGGTAACTCGACCTGATACCCACATATTCTGTAATACAAATCACTTCTGAAGTCATGGTTGTCAATCATTGCCAATAGATCTTGATGGGTGGCAGAAATTAATTTGAACTGACTTTGAATCGGCTTATGACCGCCTACACGATAAAAAAACTGATCTTGTAAAACGCGTAATAATTTTGCCTGTAAATGTTTGGGTAAATCACCAATTTCATCTAAAAACAAAATGCCCTGATGAGCAAGTTCGATCAAACCATGTTTGCCTTTGGCACTTGCTCCTGTAAAAGCACCTGCTTCATAGCCGAAAAGTTCAGATTCAAGTAAGTGTTCAGGAATAGCTGCACAGTTAATCGAAATAAATGCCTGATCTTTTGCCGCAAATTCGTGAATTTGACGTGCCAAATGATCTTTACCCGAACCTGTGGTACCCGTAATTAAAATGGGTACATCGGAATGCAAGATTTTGCTTAATTTGGCAATATCTTTGAAATCGGGTGTAGATGTGCTGAATAGGTGGCTTGTTTTTTTAGTTATTTGAGGCGTGTATAAACGTGCATAAAACAGCGCTTCGTCTTGACTACGTATAAATTGCGTCTGCTGCTCAAGTGAGGCGAGGGTGCTTATCGAACTGAAATAGTTCGAGATGGGCTTATACAATAATTGATCAATAGACGTATTGAGTAAAGTGAGTGCCATTTGATTGGCTTTTTGAATCTGCCCCGTGGCATCAATTTCAATCATGCCAGTATAGGCTGTTTTTAATAAATCTTTTGAATGCTGAAAATAAAGTAATTGATGCTGTGCTGGCATGTTCTTTTTTATAATTTCATTTTCAACCACATACCCCTGATAAAGCAGGTGTCTTAGCCAGTTACTGGCCAGTTGTTCACGATACGAGGTGATGTCAAGCGCGCCCAGTATTTTGCCCTGACCATTGAACACAGGTACCGATGCGCAGTAAAAGTCAGAAAATTCATTTAAATAATGCTGGTGGCCCATCATAATGATCGGCATCTGACTCAAAATACTACACGAGGGTGCAATACTGCCAAACTGTGCAATATCCAGAACTTGACCTTGCTTTAAAAAGTGATAGGGCGAATGAGGATCAGGATTTTGATATTCGGCAATAATTTTAAATTGGGTATTAAGGAAAAATGTACAAATATTCTGATGTTTAAACAGCGCCCAAATATCTTTCAAAATAGGAAAAACCGTTTCAGATAGACGAATATCGTCTGTGGTTAGGGGCTGCTGTGTCGAAGCTGGAACTGGCGTGAACGGGCTCAAGCCCGCTGCTTTGGCTTTATGCCACATCTGTAAAATGGTGGGATCAAGCTCGGTTTGTTCTGGAACTTGACCCGTTTTATAAAAATAATCTTTAACTTGGCACCAGTCACGACTTGATGAAATTTGCATAGTTTGAATCCTTCAAAAACAAAGAAACGTTGCTCGCGACTACATCCGAAACAACATCATCTTTTCATCGTCCATTGAATCTTTTTTGACTATAGCAAAGATACTTTTTGAGTTGTGTATAAAAGTTGATTTTATAGATTTCAGGCGTTTTATACGCATTAACATATCCTAAAGGTATGAATATATGTATTTTTGAATATCGACACACGTGATTAAAAAAAATAAATTAGCGATCAATAATTATTTTTATTACATGATCAGGATGATCTTTTGGGAAGGACCTATGCAATATTCAACAACGCGTCTTTATCAGTTTATGCTACGAATGGGGGTTACTTTTGGCATGGTAGGCTGTATCGGTGTGATACCGACAGTGGTCAATGCTCAAGATAACTGGACGCTTAGCCTCAAAAACGCTTATATCGATCGTGATTATGACGGCAATGCGGTCAAGGACACCGGTAGCTGGTCGCAAGGCGCTTCTTTATTTTATAAATCTGACTATTACAAAACACCCATCGATGGACTTGAAATTGGTGTGGATGGGTCAGTGCAATATGCGGTTCGTTTGAGTCATGACAAGGGTGTGGCAGATACCATTTTACCTTTTGATGCGGTAAGCCAAGAGCAGGCGCGTGATTATTTAAAATATGGTGGAACACTTAAACTTAAGTATGATCAAACCGAGCTTCGTGTGGGCGAGCTTTGGCCAGATTTACCCGTCACTGCGGTAGACCGTAGCCGTCAGTTACTGACTTCGTATCAGGGCGTTAGCCTCAATTCGAAACTGACCAGTAAGCTTACCGGTGAAATCGGGATAATTTCTAAAGTATCGCCACGTAACGAAGAAGATTTTCGTAAACTGACCTTCACCAAAAATGGCATCAAATACGTTTCGGACGGTTTAAATTACATCGATTTAAAGTATCAGGTTTTACCGAATTTAAAGCTTGAATATTATTTTGGTAATTTAGAAAATCTTTATAACAAACATTATCTTGGCGCAGATTATAGTTACAAGCTTTCGCCTGAGGCCTCGTTGCATACCAAGCTTAAATATTTTAATGCCAGTGAGGACAATAAAAATTACAACATCGATAGCCAAAACTTCGGAATTTTAGAAACTTTAAAGTACCGAAATCATACTGTTGGACTGGGTTATCAGCAAATTGTGGGAGATGCTTACCCACTGCCAGATGGCTTTTTACCTGAAACCTATTTCATCAACTGGAATACCACAGGCTTCTTTAAAGCTGATGAAAAATCAGTTCACTTTATCTATGGCTACGACTTTAAAGATTATATACCGGGTTTAAATTTTACCTTTAAGCATGTGTATGGGTACGACTTCAAGACCGCAACAGGTCTGAAAAACAAAGAGCAAGAAAGCAACTTTATTTTGAATTACGCCTTTCAAAATCCAAAGCTAAAAGGCGTCGGATTCCAGTGGTTGTATATCCCGTATAAAGTCCGTTACGGAACGGATTTTAACGAAAATCGTTTATTTCTAACTTACACCAAAAAATTCTGAGTGCTTGGTGCTAAATCCTTATGGATGGAGGAATGTTATGTCTAGAGAAATTAATGTCAATCAGATGATTGACGACTCAAAGCTCACGCCGTTTCATTGGCGAGTGATTATACTCAGTACCCTCATTATTATTTTTGATGGCTACGATCTAGTAATTTACGGGGTGGCATTACCACTTCTAATGAAAGAGTGGGCCATTGATCCGGTCACCGCGGGCTTTATTGGCAGTATTGCATTGTTTGGTATGATGTTTGGTGCCCTGATTTTTGGCACCATCGCCGACAAGCTAGAGCATTTGGGCGTGAGCCGTAAAAAGGTCATTGCGGTCTGTATTATTTTATTTAGCTTGTGCACGGTATTGTGCGGTTTTTCTGAAACCACCACGCAGTTTTCCATATTTCGCTTTTTGGCAGGTGTGGGTATTGGTGGTGTGATGCCAAACGTAATTGCACTGGTCAGTGAATATGCACCGAAAAAATTTAAAAGTTTTTTTGTGACCTTGATGTTTAGTGGTTATGCCATTGGCGGCATGACGGCAGCTTTTCTGGGGTCGATTTTAGTGCCGCTTTATGGCTGGAAAATCATGTTTATGATTGCCGGAATTCCATTGGTGTTGTTATTGCCTCTCATGAAAGTTTTGCCTGAATCGATTGACTATCTGGTTCGCAAAAAGAAAGATGAAACGGTTCGTTTTATTATGACCAAAATGGTGCCGTCGTATCAGTATCAGCCCGATCATGTTTTTGTACTGAACTCATCTAATCAAAATCAGGCACAAGCGCCAGTCAAAATGATTTTTCAGGAACAGCGTGCGTTTAGTACAATGATGTTCTGGTGCTCAATTTTTATGACACTGATTATGGTTTATGCACTGGGGAACTGGTTGCCAAAACTGATGATTGAAGCAGGTTATAACCTTTCAAAGAGTCTCATTTTCTTGTTCTCTTTAAATGTGGGTGGAATGATCGGCTCTATTTTGGGTGGATATCTGGCCGATCGCTATAACGTCAAGTTTGTGACCATGGGCCTATTGTTGCTGGGTGCGATTTCACTGAGTCTGTTGTCTTTCCAGTTTAGCAGTGTGATTTTGTATATCTTAATTGCATGTGCGGGCGCAGCCTCAATTGGTGCTCAAATTATGCTGCTGGCTTATATGGCAAAATTTTATGCGCCAAATGTTCGCTCTACTGGAATTGGCTGGGGGCTTGGCATGGGACGTGTCGGCGCAATTTTAGGGCCAATCTTGACCGGTTGGTTATTGTCTTTACAACTGCCGCATTTTTATAATTTTCTGGCACTGAGTATTCCTGCGGTTCTTGGTATTGTCACGGTATTTTTAATCAATGACCGACGTATGTATCAACCTGAACCGATCAGCCCGATTGCCAATCAAAACGACACCACTACGGTGAAAGTGAACGAAGCACTTTCGCATTAATCTAAAAACTGATAAGAACCCATCAGCACCTCACAGTCTGATGGGTTTTTTTGTTACCAGTTCGGCGGCTCAGTAAAACCTTCATAGGCATAGATCTGGCGAATCGTTTCGTACAACGAATAAATATAAGTGCTTTCCTCCATATTGCGCACGGCAATATAGATGGGCGTGATGGCATCGGGATCTAGAAGCGGCACGTAACTCAGATTGAAAAGCTGGATACTTTGCGTACTGGCCGGTACCAATGAAATTCCTTCACCCGCTGCGACTAATCCAAGTGCCAGTTGAACTTCACGGACTTCATTAATTTTGGTGGGTTCTAAGCCATGATCAGAAAAGATATTCATCACATGAGTGGAAAAGTTAGGCTTAGGCGAGCTTGGGTAAAGCAAAATTTTTTCATCAATCAAATCATTTAAATGCACGCCTTTATCTTTCATTTGATTCAGCGGATGGCTGGCATGTACAGCCACCATCAATCGTTCATTGCGCAATAAGGTACGTTTAATGGCGGGATCACTGATTTTAAGTCGACCAAATCCGGCATCAATACGGCCTTCTTTTAATGCTTCGGTTTGTGCCTTGGTGCCCATTTCGTAAAGTTCAATGCGTAAATTAGGATGCGCCTGACGATACAAATGAATAATCCGTGGCAGTAAGCCAAACAGGAGCGAACCCACAAACCCAATACGAATGGTTTTTTCAACCGAGGCAATACGCTTGGTCATGGAAACCATTTGATCGACATTCGACAATAGTTTGATGGCGTACTGATAAAAAAAGTGACCTTCAGGTGTTGTCTTGACGGGTCTGCTGCCGCGCTCTAAAAGCTGAATCCCCAATTCTTCTTCAAGATTTTGAATTTGTCGGCTTAAGGGCGGCTGTGCAATGCATAATTTGTCTGCGGCTTTGGTGAAGCTTTGCTCCTCAACCACCGCCACAAAATAGCGGAGATGTCTAAGTTCCATTTAAAAATACTCCATAGGTATTTTATTATACAAATAATGTGTTTGAACTTATTAAAACATTCTTTTAAGGTATAAACAAGCAAGAATGACAAGAAGAAAGCAAGGGCTTGACCCATCAAATGCTTTCTTCAATTTGGAAAATTGAAAGCTGAAATGGATGTTCGTTTTATTTGTCGGTTCTACCGTTAAGTAAACATTTTATGCGTTGCATTGTTTAATTGAATGTTTGACTAAGCACAGCATTTTGCTCTGGCCTAGACAAGTTTCTTATTTTGGAATGTTGGAGAAAGGATATGCCACGTATTCCCGTCATTAATACTAGCCATCTTGACCGAATTGATGAACTGCTTGTAGACAATACCGAAACAGGTGAATTTAAGTTACATCGTTCTGTATTTACAGATCAGGCACTTTTTGATCTTGAAATGAAATACATTTTCGAAGGAAATTGGGTTTATTTGGCTCATGAAAGCCAGATTCCCAACAACAACGACTATTATACCACCTATATTGGCAGACAACCGATTTTGATTGCGCGTAATCGCAACGGTGAACTCAACGCCATGATTAACGCATGTTCACATCGTGGTGCACAGCTGTGCCGTCATAAGCGTGGTAATAAGGCCACATATACTTGCCCATTTCATGGCTGGACCTTCAATAACTCAGGAAAATTGTTGAAGGTGAAAGATCCAAGCGATGCTGGTTATTCAGATTGTTTTAATCAGGACGGTTCCCACGACTTAAAAAAGGTGGTGCGTTTTGAAAGTTATAAAGGTTTTTTATTTGGTAGCCTGAATCCTGATGTACCGTCACTGCAAGAGTTTTTAGGGGAAACCACCAAAATTATCGACATGATTGTCGGGCAATCCGATCAGGGTCTTGAAGTACTACGTGGTGTTTCGACCTACACCTATGAAGGAAACTGGAAGTTGACCGCAGAAAACGGAGCAGATGGCTATCACGTTTCGGCGGTGCACTGGAACTATGCAGCCACCACGCAGCATCGTAAAGAAAAACAGGCAGGCGATACCATTCGCGCGATGAGTGCGGGCTCGTGGGGGAAACATGGCGGTGGTTCATATGGATTTGAACATGGTCATATGTTGCTTTGGACACAATGGGGTAATCCGGAAGACCGACCAAACTTTCCTAAAGCAGCGGAATATACCGAAAAATTCGGTGCCGCAATGTCGAAATGGATGATCGAACGCTCACGTAACTTGTGTTTATATCCAAACGTGTACCTGATGGATCAGTTTGGTTCGCAAATTCGTGTTTTACGTCCAATTTCGGTCAATAAAACTGAAGTCACCATTTACTGTATTGCGCCTGTAGGTGAAGCACCCGAAGCGCGTGCACGCCGTATTCGCCAGTATGAAGATTTCTTTAATGCATCTGGAATGGCGACGCCAGACGATCTTGAGGAGTTTCGTGCCTGTCAGGCTGGTTATGCAGGTATCGAACTGGAATGGAACGACATGTGCCGCGGATCAAAACATTGGATTTATGGACCAGATGATGCCGCTAATGAAATCGGATTAAAACCGGCTATTAGTGGTATTAAAACTGAAGACGAAGGCTTGTATTTGGCACAGCATCAATACTGGCTCAAAAGTATGAAGCAAGCGATTGCTGCGGAAAAAGAATTTGCATCGCGTCAGGGAGAGAACGCATGAATGCTACAGCACTTTTAGACACCATCAGCATCGAACAGATTAGCCAGTTTTTGTATAGCGAGGCCCGTTTTTTAGATGATGAGCAATGGGATGACTGGCTTGAATGTTACGCACCTCAAGCCTCATTTTGGATGCCCGCGTGGGACGATAACGATCAGCTCACTGAAAACTCTCAAACTGAGATTTCGCTGATTTATTATCCAGATCGCCAAGGTCTTGAAGATCGAGTATTTCGGATTAAAACCGAGCGTTCATCGGCGACCATGCCAGATACGCGTACGGCACACAATATTAGCAATATCGAAGTTGAATCACGTGATGGCCTTCAAGTTACAGTACGTTTTAACTGGAATACGCTCAGTTTCCGCTATAAAAACAGTTACAGCTATTTTGGCATGTCACGCTATGTAATCGATTTCTCAGGTGAACAACCAAAAATCTTGAGCAAGTATGTGGTGCTCAAAAATGATTACATCAACCAAGTCATTGATATTTATCATATCTAAATCAGTTGTATCTCAGTCAAACGGACACTTGACTGAGGGTTTATGAGTTTTTATTTGAAATAGGATTCCTGCCATGTCAAACCATCAAGTAGCACTTCAATTTGAAGATGGCGTTACCCGTTTTATTCGCGTCACTCAAGGTGAAACCTTATCCGATGCCGCATACCGTCAGCAAATTAATATTCCAATGGACTGTCGTGAAGGCGCGTGTGGTACCTGCCGTGCCTTTTGTGAATCTGGCAACTATGACATGCCTGAAGACAATTACATTGAAGATGCACTCACCCCAGAAGAAGCGCAGCAGGGTTACGTTTTGGCATGTCAATGTCGTCCAACTTCGGATGCTGTATTTCAAATTCAGGCATCTTCTGAGGTATGTAAAACCAAGATTCATCACTTTGAGGGCACGTTGGCGCGGGTTGAAAATCTGTCCGATTCGACCATCACCTTTGATATTCAGCTCGATGACGGTCAGCCCGATATTCATTTTCTGGCAGGGCAGTATGTCAACGTGACGCTGCCGGGCACCACGGAAACACGCTCGTATTCGTTTAGCTCACAACCGGGCAATCGCTTAACCGGGTTCGTGGTTCGTAATGTGCCGCAAGGTAAAATGAGCGAGTATTTAAGTGTGCAGGCCAAAGCAGGCGACAAAATGAGCTTTACTGGGCCATTTGGCAGTTTTTATCTGCGCGATGTTAAGCGCCCTGTACTGATGCTGGCTGGCGGTACGGGAATCGCACCGTTTTTATCGATGTTGCAGGTACTTGAACAAAAAGGCAGTGAGCATCCGGTACGACTGGTGTTTGGCGTAACCCAAGATTGTGATCTGGTGGCGCTTGAACAACTCGATGCACTTCAGCAGAAATTGTCATGGTTTGAATATCGTACTGTGGTGGCACATGCAGAAAGTCAATATGAACGTAAAGGTTACGTCACGGGTCATATCGAAAATGACTGGCTAAATGGCGGTGAAGTTGATGTGTATCTGTGCGGACCAGTTCCTATGGTGGAAGCGGTGCGGAGCTGGCTGGATACGCAAGGAATTCAACCGGCGAACTTTTTATTTGAAAAATTCTCTGCCAACTAACTCAAAACGGAGACCGATATGAATTCGACACAACGTTTTGAACATAAAGTTGTCATTGTAACAGGTGCAGCTCAAGGCATTGGTCGTGGTGTTGCACTACGGATTGCCCAAGAGGGAGGGCGTCTGATATTGGCCGACCGTTCTGATCTGATTCAGGCGGTATTGGCTGAGATCAAAGCCTTGGGCGCATTGGCAATTGCTGTTGAGGCAGACTTGGAAACTTATGCCGGCGCAGAGTCGGTGGTATCACACGCAACTGCCGAATACGGACGCATCGACGTGCTCATCAATAATGTCGGTGGTGCAATCTGGATGAAACCCTTTCAGGAGTTTTCAGAAGAGGAAATTATTCAGGAGGTTCATCGTTCCTTATTTCCAACGCTCTGGTGCTGCCGTGCAGTACTTCCAGAAATGCTCAAACATCAACAGGGCACTATAGTGAATGTGTCGTCAATTGCGACACGAGGTATTCATCGAATTCCATATTCGGCTTCTAAAGGCGGTGTAAATGCCTTAACGGCTTCACTTGCCTTTGAGCATGCCCAGCATGGTATCCGTGTAAATGCGGTTGCAACGGGAGGAACTGAAGCACCGCCGCGTAAGATTCCACGTAATGTTCAGCCTTTATCGGAAAATGAACAAGTCTGGATGCAACAAGTGGTTGACCAAACCATTGATCGAAGCTTTTTAGGGCGTTATGGCAGTATTGATGAACAAGTCAATGCGATTACCTTTTTAGCCTCAGATGAATCTTCTTACATCACGGGCAGCGTGCTTCCGGTGGGTGGGGGCGATCAGGGATGATCTGATGGTCATTATTTAAAGGGAGACTGCAAGGAGGCATCATGACAACCCTGTTAAAAACATTGAAGCAAGATTGGTCGTTATCGGTCACGATTGCAGGCTTTTTAGCGGTCCTGATTTCATATGATCGTGTTTAGCATGTTGCTGTGTTATCTGATCAGTCGACGCTTTTCACCGTGTTATAGATAAAAATATAAAGTTTGCTACACTGTAAAAAACTTACTAGCTGCTGTTATGCCTAAGCCCTATTCCAATGATCTTCGCCACAAAGCTCTGGACTACTACAAAGAATGCCAGAATAAATCTAAAACTTGTACCATTTTTAAGATCGCAAGAACCACTTTAGATCTCTGGATTCAGCTCGAACATTATCAAGGAAATGCGAATCGACCACATCCCGAAAAAGCAGGTCGGCCCTATAAAATTAAAGACTTACAAGCGTTCAAAAGCTTTGTTGAAACCACAGCATTTTCACAGGCTAAAGATCTAGTACCATTATTTGAACAAACATTTGGTTATTGTGTCAGCTATGCCAATATCTTATTTGCTTTAAAAAAGCTAGGGTGGAGTCATAAAAAAAGAGTTTTCTCTACAGACAAGCCTGCAAAATAGGACGGGTAGTATTAGGGTGAAGAACATATTTTATATATTGATGAATCTGGCATAAATAGCAATGAAGTTGCAGATTATGGTTGGTCTGAGAAAGGAAAACGTTGTCATACAATAAAATCAGGTGGGCATGGAACCAGACTGAGTATGATCAGTGCTGTTCGCTCAAGTGAGGCCTTCAGATTCATTGCACCCTTCATCTTTCAGGGTTCATGTGATCGCAGTACTTTTGCTGGATGGCTTGAATATTTACTAAAAGGTTTACCTAAAGATAAAAGTGGTCAGCATCAAAAGTACCTACTGATTTTAGACAATGCTTCGATTCACAAAGGTAAAGAAATTGATGAATTGGCTATTCAATACAATGCCAGACTCATGTATTTACCAGCTTATAGCCCAGATTTGAATCCAATTGAAAAAGCATGGTCAGTTTTAAAAAGAAAGGTCAGAAATATTGTCAGTCAAAAACAGAAAAATGTTATCGAAGCTTTAGATATAGGATTTAATGAAATGTAGTAAACTTTTTTAATCTGGCTATAGGTAATGAGAAACCTGCTTCAATAGCTAAGCCTTCACGACGGTAATCAGCAATTACATTCAATAGGCGAAACTTGCGACCATCTATCAGCTGATCATGCATAAAGTCTAATGACCAAACTTGATTTGCCCGAATCGGTTCCTTAAGTGGTTCAGGTACATGCCGTTTCAGTCTTCTTCTTGGCTTAATACGTAGATTCAATGCTAGCTCACAGTAAATACGGTAAACACGCTTATGATTCCAACCGTAATTCTCAACATAGCGTAGATAAGAGAAACACAGACCAAAACCCCAATCCGTATTTTCTTCAGTGAGTTCAATTAGCTGCTCTGCAATTAATACATTGTCATCGTTCAATTTGGACTGATAACGGTAGCAAGTTTCACTAATACTAAATGCCCTGCAAGCCAAACGAATGCTGACGGCATGATCGACAACAGCTTGTTGTGCCATCTCACGACGACAAGATGGCTTTATCACTTTTTTGACATGGCTTCCTGAATGATTTCGGCTTTGAGCCGCTCTTCAGCATACATTTTTTTTAGCTTGGCATTTTCTGCTTCAAGTTCTTTCAACCGAGCAATTAATGAGGCATCCATACCGCCATATTTAGCACGCCATTTGTAGAAAGTCGCATTACTCATGCCATGTTCACGGCAAAGGGTGGCAACAGGCGTGCCAGACTCCGCCTGTTTCAAAATAGACATGATCTGACTGTCAGTAAATTTAGATATTTTCATGCAGAATCTCCTGCTTTTATCTTAAGAGAAAATTCTACTTTTACATCCTTTTTATTTTTAGGGGGGATTACCTATATTGATTATTTTTTAAAAAAATTGAAATGATTTATTTGGTGGGTAAAAGATTGATGTAAATGCTCAAAAATCCCTGCTGCTTCAGTAGGCTATATCTCTAATGATTTGTAACTCTTTAAAAATCGTAAATTCTTTTTTCGACATATTGAGAGTATTTTCAACGAATTTCAATAAATTGAAATTTCGTATTGAAAATTTTCTGCTAAACCATAGGATTGACGGTATTCAATTGTTATACCTTCAATATTTTTAGCTAGACGGCATACTTTAGCTAAAGGTTGCGATAATTTATTTTGTAAATACTCATCTTCTATATTCATCTCAAAGGACAATTGTTCAATAGCAGATGAGACGAATTGTGCACAATGCTGGTAATAAAATGGATAGAGTAAATTTCCAAAGTTAGCGAGGGGAACACTTTTTAAGTTTGCAAATAAGCTTTCAGGCAGCCAAATTTTTTCACTTAATACGGTTGTATTTTCTTTTTTACGAATGCGTTCAATATAGATCAGTTTTTCTGTGTTTTCGAGATTTAACTTTTGATTCACTAGGGGTATAGCATCGATGACCATCACTTTCTTTATTTGACTTTGTGGTTGAATATCGTTGCCATCTTTATCTTTTAATCTAAAAAAACGCATCAAAGAAGAATCAAAATTTGGTTGCTTTAAAAATGTTCCTCGACCAGGATATTTAACTAATAAACCATCTTCAACCAAACCTTCAACGGCCTTTCTAATAGTTCCAATGGAGACATTGTACATATGTGCAAGTTCTGTTTCACTTGGAATAGGATTCTCAATATCCCATTTGGATTGAATTAATAATTTCTGAATTTCCCAACGGACTATTTCGTAGCGTGGCAATTTGAAATTTTTAATTGCGTCTTCGAGATTCATCTTACTCGATCAAAATAAATTAGATTTGACAATCATAGCATATCGGATTTTAATATATAAAACTAAACATATATATGTTTATATGTCCTCAAGGAAAGATGACGATGACCTTACTTATTCTCGTTGCACTCGCTGTATCGATTGGTTTGGGGTATTACACCAAAATCAATATTGGCTTTTTTACCATCGTGAGTGCTTATCTTATTGGCTGTTTTGGTATGGGCCTTAAACCCTCCGAAGTGATAGAACTTTGGCCAGTCAAGATTTTCTTTATCATTTTGTCAGTAACACTTTTTTATAATTTTGCTTTAGCAAATGGTGCCTTAGAGAAGTTAGCAGGGCATCTTTTATATAAATGTCGTAAATTTCCGCAATTGTTACCTTTAGCAATTTTCTTTGCTTCAACCATTATTGCTGGGCTAGGCGCAGGTTTTTATACTGTACTCGCATTTATGGCACCCATTACCTTGTTGCTGTGTAAAAAAACAAATTTGAGTATGGTAATTGGGGGAATGGCAGTCAATTATGGTGCATTAGCTGGCGCTAATTTCATGACATCACAAAGTGGAATTATTTTTCAAAGTCTAATGGAAAACATCGGGGTAGAGTCACAAGCAAGTTTATCTTACGCAACGGGTATTTTTATTGTCACATTGATCCTACCTATAGTGGTATCAGGAATTTATTCGTTTTGGAATAGAAACAGTAATTCAATTACCATTGAAGATCAAAAACCTGAAGAATTTAATAGTCAGCAAAAACAATCTTTACTGTTGATTATTTTAATGATGTCAATTGTCTTGGTTTTTCCAATTCTGCATCTTGTATTGCCTCATGTCCAAACCATTAGTTTTCTAAATTCCAAAATTGATATTGCATTTATCGCGATTATTTTTTCACTTATCAGTCTGTTTTTAAAACTTGCTGACGAGAAAAAAGTTGTTGCGCTTGTTGCTTGGGGAACACTGATTATGATTTGTGGCATTGGGATGCTGATTTCTTTAGGCGTTAAATTGGGTCTAGTCACTTTGCTCTCGGATTGGTTGGCACACAATGTTCCTGTTTGGTTGATTCCTTTTGTATTGTGTTTGATCAGTGCCATCATGTCTGTTTTTGCCAGTACGTTAGGTGTGGTTGCTCCAACTTTATTTCCTATTGTTCCTGCGCTTGCTATTGCTTCTGGTTTAAACCCTCTGATTCTTTTTGTGTGCATTATTGTTGGGGCGCAATCTTCAGCAATCTCACCATTCTCATCTGGCGGAAGCCTGATTATGGCGTCTGCTCCTGATGATGTGGATAAATCGAAACTATTCAACCAACTTTTATTTAAAGCTATACCAATTGGAATGGTAGCTTCTTTAATTTCTGTAATTATTTTACAACTTGCGATGTGAGATCATTATGAATACCGTAGACACCCATGCCCATGTATTCTCAGCATCAGATCAATGTATTGAGACTGCGCGTTATACGCCTAAATATGATGCGTCTGTAGAACAATATATTGCGCATTTAGATGAACATCATTTCAAATGCGGAGTTTTGATTCAACCTAGTTTTTTTGGAACGAACAATCAGGTGATGCTTGAAGCGATTGAAAAATTTCCAGACCGTTTGAAGGGGATCGCAGTTGTAGATCCGAGTACACCCTATGAAGAATTATTTAGTCTAAAACAAAAAGGAATCACTGGAATACGGTTGAATTTATTCTGACTTTCGATTCCTGCACTAGCATCGCCCGAATGGAAGAGATTTTTATCCGACTTAGAAAAATTAGAATGGCAAATTGAATTACATGCACCGGTTAACTATTTAATTGAGATTTTACCTATTTTAAACCCATACACATTGGATATCGTCATTGATCATTTTGGTCGAGTTGATTCATTAGATGAAGTATTAGGACCTAATTACACACGGTTTTTACAGCTAGTAAATCCTGACAAACATTGGATTAAAGTATCTGGCTTCTATCGTTTGGGTAAAGAATCTGAAAATATTAGAATTGCAAAAGAAGCATATCAATTATTTAAAGACAGACGATTACTTCACAAATTAGTATGGGGGAGTGATTGGCCACATACACAATATGAATCCTCAATTTCATACGACAAGTCTTTAAAAATATTTAGATCTATTTTAGAAGACGAAAAGGAACAGAGACTAATACTAAAAGAAAATCCATGTAGACTATTTAATTTAGAATGTTGTTGAATGGTTTTCTAGTTTTTCTTAAATTTTGTATTGAAAATTTAGATTTTTAATATGTTTTAGATTTTTTGAATATAGAGATTTTCTTCTAAGTTTATAAATTTCATTAAATCATAAAGTATATTTAAATTAATATTTGTTTTAATCCGAATGATTAAGAAACAAATTTTTTATTACAATTTATAACTCATTAATAAATGATTTATAAGTTTATATAAGGTAGGGAAAATGAAAGTAAAAATGGAAATTTCTGAAGTAGAAAAAAGTACAATAAAAAAATTGTCCTTTCGCATACTTCCTTTTTTAATATTATGCTATTTAATCGCATATATTGATCGTGTAAACGTAGGCTTTGCGGCTCTGACCATGAACCAAGAAATTGGATTAACTGCTACGGCATTTGGATTTGGAGCAACCCTATTTTTTATCGCTTATGTTGCTTTTGAAATTCCAAGTAATGTAGCAATGGAAAAATTTGGTGCTAGAATCTGGATTGCCAGAATCATGATTACATGGGGAATTATTGGATTCTGTACGGCCTTTGTTACTGGTCCAACTTCTTATGGCATTGCTCGTTTTTTAATGGGGGCAGCAGAGGCAGGGTTTTTTCCTGGCGTGCTATTGTATTTAACTCTTTGGTTCCCTAAACGATATATGGCAAGTATTGTAGCTTCATTTATGGTTGCAATTCCGCTATCGAACTTTTTAGGTTCACCTATATCTGCATTGTTGCTAGGCCTACATGGTTTATTTGGGTTTAGTGGTTGGCAGTTACTTCTTATGTTTGAAGCTTTGCCAGCAGTTATACTTGGGATACTTTGCTTGGCGTGGTTACCAAACAAGCCTCAAGAAGTAAAATGGTTAAATGCCGAAGAGAAAAATTGGTTGGCAAATACATTGGCTCATGAACGTGATCAACGTTTAATTGCAGAAGAGAAAGAGTCTACTGGTGAGAAAAGAAATAAAATAGTTCAACTTCTAAGCAATAAATATCTATGGTTATTTACTATTATTTATGCAGGAAGTTCAGCAACTAGTAATATTCTATCGCTATGGATGCCGCAAATTTTGAAATCATTCCATTTATCTCCAATGGAAACAGGTTTGCTCAATATGATTCCATTTGGTTTAGCTGCTGCATTTATGATTTTTTGGGGAATGCGCTCGGATAAGTCAGGAGATCGTGGACTAAATACTGCTATACCATTGTTCATCACAAGTTTGAGTCTTTTATTGACGCTCTTTACTAATTCTTTAACAATAAGTTTAATCTTATTTTCTTTAGTCCTGATGGGTAATTATGCAATTAAAGGGCCATTTTGGGCAATGGTTTCTGAAAAAATGTCACCTACCATTGTCGCACTTGCCATCGCATCAATTAATACGTTAGCACATATCGGTACAGGTATCATGAATTCTTTAATGGGTGTTTTAAAAGATTATTCGGGTAGCTTCTCTGTATCTTTGCTGCCTTTATGCGCACTGACTTTTACTGGGGCAGTGATAGCATTTATGTTGAGTAGAAAAAACACAACATTAAAGCCACAGAAAGTACGTGTAAAGGTTTAAAAAATAAACGTGCTAAGATTTTAAATGAGCCTAAAATGGCTCATTTTTTATTAATAGATAAAATCTAAAATAAAACTTTCTGTTTAAACTGTCTGAATATTTAGATGTTTTCATAGAAAATCTCCTTAGGTAAAGACTATTCGATTTCCTACTTTCATGTTCAATTATTTGCAGGGAGTATTACCCTCTCACTCAGCTTAATCTGTTTCTATTTCATTCCTGTTGAAACCACGATAGGTTTGAGTAGTTCATGCATGACAATTTTTAACTCCTGAATATTCCTTTTATGAAGGTATTTGGCGATATTTGCTCGACCATAGTAATGATCATATTATGAGCTAAATTTACTTTTTAAAATTTAAATATATTATATATATTTGAATTTTATTGTTTTATTTTGATTTTTGACTTAGAGGTTTTTATTAAGATTTATTTTTAAATCAGATGCCGAAAAAAATAGTATACCAAAAAAGCATGAAAACATACTCTCTTAGGAATTGGAGTCCCCATAAGTTTCAGATACAGTTGGTCAGTATGGAAGGTATAGAAACGACTATCGAAATAAATAAGTTTGTGGTGTGTGAAGCAAGGTAAAGCTCAAGGCTGAGGCAAACCAAGCAAAGGTTAATTAAACCAATATACACAACACATTCAACGATAGCGTCGACAGATAAGTTTATTAAATGATGTTTTGGCGATTTCAAGGAGAAAGCCATGGAAGTTAAAATATTCAATACTCAGGATGTGCAAGATTTTTTACGTGTTGCAAGCGGACTTGAGCAAGAAGGTGGCAATCCGCGTGTAAAGCAGATCATCCATCGTGTGCTTTCAGATTTATATAAAGCCATTGAAGATTTGAATATCACTTCAGATGAATACTGGGCGGGTGTAGCATATTTGAACCAGTTGGGTGCCAATCAAGAAGCCGGTTTACTCTCGCCAGGCTTGGGTTTTGACCACTACCTCGATATGCGTATGGATGCCGAAGACGCCGCACTGGGTATTGAAAATGCGACACCACGTACTATTGAAGGCCCGCTATATGTGGCAGGTGCGCCTGAATCGGTAGGTTATGCGCGCATGGATGACGGAAGTGATCCAAATGGCCATACCCTGATTCTACATGGCACGATCTTTGATGCAGATGGAAAACCTTTACCAAATGCCAAAGTTGAAATCTGGCATGCCAACACCAAAGGCTTTTATTCACACTTCGACCCAACAGGCGAACAGCAAGCGTTCAATATGCGCCGTAGTATTATTACCGATGAAAACGGTCAGTATCGCGTTCGTACTATTTTGCCTGCGGGTTATGGTTGCCCACCAGAAGGTCCAACGCAACAGTTGCTGAATCAGTTGGGCCGTCATGGTAACCGCCCTGCGCACATTCACTATTTTGTTTCTGCCGATGGACACCGCAAACTGACTACGCAAATTAATGTGGCTGGCGATCCGTACACCTATGACGACTTTGCTTATGCAACCCGTGAAGGCTTGGTGGTTGATGCAGTGGAACACACAGATCCTGAAACCATTAAGGCCAATGATGTTGAAGGCCCATTCGCTGAAATGGTTTTCGATCTAAAATTGACGCGTTTGGTTGATGGTGTAGATAACCAAGTTGTTGATCGTCCACGTCTAGCGGTGTAATACACCAAAATGGTTCAAAATTATCAGGCGAGTGATCAAGATCACTGGCCTGTTTTTATTTCAGGGAAGGGTGGAGACAATTACGTGGACAATCAAATCATTCAGGAAACCGTAGATAAAATTTTAAGCGTATTGCCGAATCAGGCTGGGCAATTGGCACGCTTGGTTCGTCTGATGCAGTTTGCTTGTGACCCCACCATTACCGTCATTGGTAAATATAATCATGGTAAAAGCCGACTACTCAATGAGCTGATCGGGACAGATATTTTTTCTGTTGCCGATAAACGAGAGACGATTCAACTGGCCGAACATCAACAAGATCAGGTACGTTGGTTGGATGCACCCGGACTCGATGCAGATGTTGCGGCAGTGGATGATCGTCATGCTTTTGAAGCAGTCTGGACACAGGCAGATATTCGCCTTTTTGTGCATTCAGTCCGAGAAGGCGAACTCGATGCAACCGAGCATCATCTTTTACAACAACTTATTGAAGATGCAAACCATAGCCGACGCCAAACCATACTGGTCTTGACCCAGATAGATCAGATACCGGATCAGACAATTTTAACCCAGATTGAAACCTCAATTGCACAGCAGGTACCCAAACTCGATATTTGGGCTGTTTCGGCCACTCGCCACCGTCAAGGCATTGAAAACGGAAAAACCTTGCTGATCGAAAAAAGTGGAATCGGCGCATTGCGACATACACTTGAGCAGGCACTTGCTCAGGTTCCATCTGCACGAGCGTATGAAAAGAATAGATTGCTGTCTGGTTTGCATCATCAACTCAATCAGTTATTACTCGATCAAAAACGTGTACTTCAGCAACTACAACAGACACAGCAGCAGCAATTACATGACTTTGATACAGGACTCATCAACATACTCGATAAGATTCGAGTAGATCTTGAGCCCATTGTAAATATAGATGGTCAAGACCAAGCACTCAATCCAGATTCATTTGCCACGATGTTTAAAAATACAGCAGCCAAGCAGCAACGTGCCAAAGTGCAGATTGCTTACTCACGTGCCTGTATCGAGATCAATAGCCATCTCATACGTCACGGTGTGGTGGGTTTACCTGCAGAGCAGCAAACTACGATTAAAAGTATTGATACGGTCATTGTTGCGGTTTTTGGCATTTCAGTGAAATTTCGCGATCAGCTACGTGCATTGTTTTATACCGATATCGAACGACAACGCTTGCAAAGAGAGCTTCGATTTTATTTTGAAAAGTCAGCAGGTCGAGTGGCTTTGGCTGCCAAGATTGAGCAAACAATGCGGCAGCAAGGGTGTGTTCAAAATGCAATGATGGCGTTGCAACAGATGGAGAGTGCAGCATGACCAGCGGCGGACACATTCAATTGTTTATCGAACACACCCGGCAGATTGCGACTGCCCAAGGGGATATACAGTTGGCATTGCAATCGATGCAGCAATGGCGCGAAGCATTTGCTACAGCATTAAAACAAAATACCTTTGATTTAACGGGCTGGTCACCGCAGGCAAAGATCGCCAATCAACTCAAGCAATTTAACCATAAGCTTACAACGCATGTATCGAATTGGGATACCGAATGGCATACTTTTAGTACTGCTCAATCGGTTGCAGAAGTATTTCATGATCGAGTGATGTTGCTTGTATTCGGTAAGTTTAATGCCGGGAAGAGTTCATTGTGTAACTTACTGGCCGAATGCTTTCGTGCTCATGGCCAAACCGTGCAATATTTTCATGTTCAAAATGAACAGATATTTTATACCGAATCTCGTTTACGAGAAGGTGCAACCGAGACGACAGCGCAACTACAGGGCGTATGTCTGGGTGAAAAACTTATTTTGCTAGATACTCCAGGGTTACATTCTGGTACTCAAGAAAATGCAGCGCTCACACAAAAATTTATCGACAGTGCAGATGGTGTGCTGTGGCTCAGTAGCGCAACTTCACCGGGTCAGGTGCAAGAGCTAGATGCACTGGGGCGCGAGTTAAAGCGTCATAAACCTTTATTTCCTGTTATTACCCGAAGCGATTTTGTCGAAGAAGATGAAATTGATGGTGAGCTATGTACAGTGCTTTGCAATAAAAATTCAGAACAACGCGCGTTGCAAGAGTCTGATGTATTGATGCGTGCGCAAGAAAAACTGCACAGTATGCAAGTGGACGTGAGTTTATTAAAGCCGCCCGTGTCCGTTTCAACTCAAATGGCGCGTGAAGCAGATATGACCCCACAAGCCATGAACGAGGCTGGTTTTGAGCGGTTATTTGCAGCACTTTTGGACCTTATTGAGCCTGCTTTGCGCTATAAGCAGCGTAAACCAGCCGAAGTATTGTTGCATTTTTTGCAAGAACACGTCATTGAAGATTTAAGGCTTTACCTGCAATCCGATCTAGAGCAAATACAACAGGACCTCAAACAGGCTCAAGATGATTTACGACAGCGACACACCGATTTAGCCGAGGCAGTCTGGCGTAGCGTATTGCCTGAGCTGCCACAACTTCTCGAGCAATATGCAAGTACACAAAATATTGATGCCGTAGTGAAAAGTTTGAACGAGTGGATAAACGTCGCATTCGAACAACAGATTGCAATTCAGCTTGATACTTATGGTTTAAATTTGGATTCGCTTAGCAAGATCGAAAAAACCGAAAAAATCCAGTATGAACGCATTGCGGGAATGGTGGTGCATGATGGCTTGTACACGACTCTTACGCAGCAGATTCAACAAGCTGTCAAAGCTTCCACGAGTGAACTGATTGAGCAGTGTCAGGCTCAACTTGAGCAGTCAATCAAACATGTTCAAACACTCGATGAAACGTTCATCGATTACAGCGCAGCACTCGATCAACTCAGCCAAGCGCTACGCGATGAATAAATAGTAGAAATTTTTCAGACATATTTTATTCGATGAGTGGCTTGATGTGGTGCGTTGCAAATACCTCCTGTACACAGGCGAGAATTTTAGGAATGTAATTACTGTGGTCCATATTTCGCACCGCGAGTGAAATTGGGCTATAGGCATCATCATCTAAAATTGGAATATAAAGTAGATTCTTCACCCCAATATCTATGGCAGACGCCGGGACGATACAGACGCCTTCACCTGCTGCCACCAAGCCGAGTGCCAGTTGAATTTCGCGTATTTCGGTGAGTTTGGATGGTACTAGGCCCAGTTCGGTAAAGAGTGACTGAATAAAGGTCGCAAAATTAGGTTTTTGAGAGACAGGGTACAGCAGCATCGGTTCATCAATAATTTGAGAGAGGTGAATCCCTGTTGCTGCAAACTGATTGAGATGATGATGCTTATGGATTGCAAGTTTGAGCTGTTCTTTATGCAACACGATACGTCGAATTGCAGGATCGGTAATTTTGAGCCGACCAAAACCCAGATCAATTTTTCCCTGCTTAAGGGCATAGATTTGATCTTTGGTGCCGCATTCGATCAGTTCGATGTGAATTTCAGGATTTTGCTGACGAAACAGATAAATAATTTCAGGTAACAAACCATACAGTAAGGAGCTGACATAACCAATTCTCAAGGTTTGACTGACCGTTGCGATTCGTTTTGCCATTGAGGACGCTTGTGCAGTATGAGTCAAAATCTGCACAGCATGCTGATAAAAAAACATACCTGCTTCAGTAACTTTAGCCGGTCTGGAGCCGCGTTCAAATAGCTGAATTCCCAATTCTTCTTCGAGTTTTTGAATTTGTCGGCTAAGGGGCGGCTGGGCAATACACAACTTTTCAGCAGCTTTGGAAATGCTTTGCTCTTCAACCACGGTCACAAAATATCTGAGGTGTCTTAGTTCCATTTATACGCCCTAATCGATTTTATATACCTTTTTAGTATGCAAAAATACCAAATTGTTTATCGTTTTTATTATTACATTAATTTAAGGTATGTAAATAGTATTTATTGAAAAGAAGATGGACCGATGTATAAATCAGTGGAAACTATTTTAGTCGATATTCCAACTATTCGTCCGCACAAGCTTTCGGTCACCACGATGCAGACGCAGACATTAGTTTTGATCAAAATCATCACGGAAGATGGCATTGTAGGCTGGGGCGAAGCGACTACGATAGGTGGATTAAACTATGGCGAAGAAAGCCCAGAAAGTGTTAAAGCCAATATCGACACCTATTTCAAGCCATTGCTCTTGTCCATCAAGGCGCCTTTAAATGTGGCTCAGACCCTAAAATTAATTCGTAAAAGTATCAATGGCAACCGCTTTGCCAAATGTGCAATTCAAACTGCACTTTTAGAGATACAGGCTAAACGACTGAATATACCCGTGAGCGAATTGCTGGGTGGACGTATTCGTGATCGATTACCTGTGCTGTGGACACTGGCTTCAGGTGATACCGATAAAGATATTGCCGAAGCCAAAAAAATGATCGAATTAAAGCGCCATAATACCTTTAAATTAAAAATTGGTTCAAATCCGCTACAGCACGATGTCGATCATGTAATTGCCATTAAAAAAGCACTTGGCCCAGAAATCAGTGTACGTGTAGATGTGAACCGTGCATGGTCTGAGCTTGAATGTGTTAAAGGGATTCAACAGCTTCAAGATGGTGGAATCGATTTGATTGAGCAGCCCTGTGCGATTGAAAATACAGATGCTTTAGCACGTCTGACCGCACGTTTTGATGTGGCCATTATGGCAGATGAGGTCTTGACTGGCCCAGACAGTGCCTATCGAATTGCCAAAAAATCGGGTGCCGATGTGTTTGCAGTAAAAGTCGAACAATCGGGTGGTCTGATTGAAGCCTGTGAAGTGGCAAAAATTGCGCGTCTTGCTGGAATCAGTCTATATGGTGGCACCATGCTTGAAGGGCCTGTTGGCAGTATTGCATCGGCACATGCCTTTAGTACCTTTGAAACACTGGAGTTTGGCACTGAACTGTTCGGGCCTTTATTGCTAACGCAAAGCATTTTGAAAACACCTTTGCAATATGAAAACTTCGAGCTGGTGGTTCCCAATACGCCAGGTCTGGGAATTGAGGTCGACGAAGACAAACTCGAACAGTTACGCCGTCATTAAGGAAGAGGAAATTTACTATGTTGTTTCAAGTTCGTATGGATGTGCATTTACCTGTTAGCATGCCTACTGATCAGGCCAATCAGATTAAATCGGTCGAGAAGGCTTATTCACAAGAGTTGCAACGCCAAGGCAAATGGCGTCATATCTGGCGTATTACCGGACAATATTCCAATATCAGTATTTTTGATGTCGAAAGTAATGAAGAGCTACATACGATTTTACAAGGCTTACCGCTATATCCGTATATGAAAATCGAAGTCATGGCGCTCAATCGTCATCCGTCTTCTGTGCGTGATGACGATAGCTGATATGTCAGTAGAGATGACACTTCATCAGTGTTCATCTCTTAGGTTTATGGTATTTCTTTATTTTCCGTTTTCATCCAAAGGTTGATGACATGATAGATAAAAGTGCAGCGACCCTAACGGAAGCGCTCTCCCAGATCCACGACGGTGCCACCATTCTGATTGGTGGTTTTGGAACAGCCGGCCAACCCGCCGAGCTGATTGACGGACTGATTGAACTAGGTCGCAAGAACCTGACCATCGTCAGCAACAACGCCGGCAATGGAGACTATGGACTGGCCAAGCTGCTAAAAACTGGCGCCGTTAAAAAGATCATCTGTTCCTTCCCACGTCAGGCCGACTCCTACGTATTTGACGAGCTATACCGTGCGGGCAAAATTG